>Ga0209511_1000589_pt1 | contig 35927 bp, 25 predicted proteins | sample SSSSmetaG_FD_184141 | JGI IMG/M metagenome (GOLD analysis project Ga0209511, IMG submission 184141) | Glacier valley bacterial and archeal communities from Borup Fiord, Nunavut, Canada, to study Microbial Dark Matter (Phase II) - ​SSSS... | ecosystem: Environmental > Aquatic > Freshwater > Ice >... | reverse complement strand
CGATCGGGTGCGCCGGCTGCGTCACGGGGACCGGCGCTGCGAGTGCTGCAGAGCCCGTGGCAGGTGCGGTGATCTCGACCGGCTCCGGCTTTGGCTCGGGCTTGGGTTCAGGTTTGGGGGCGGCAGGCTGCTCGTGCTTCATCTCGACCACGGTCGGCGTCGGGACCACGGCCGGTTGGTCCTTGCCGCCGCTCATCGCCATCCCGACCGCGACCCCGGCACCGATCATGAGACCGAGCGCGGTCACGATGAACAGGCCGCGCCGCTTCGGCTGCACCGCAACCATCACCGTGCTCGGTGCCGCGGCGGCGACCATCGGGCGCGAGGGATCGAGGCGCGCGATCGGCGCGGAGCCGGTCGAGATCACCGGCTGGACGAACGGCTGCGACTTGACGTCCCACTGCGGGATCGCCGGATCCGAGCTCGGCTCGAACTGCCTCGAGGTCCGCGCGCTGATCGCCGAGCTGTCGTTGTCCCAGCTGTGACTGCTGCGACGAAGAACGCGACCCATGCGCTCGACGAGCTTCTGGCCCTGGTGCTGATCCTGGACGAACTGCACGAGATCCGCGCCGAGGTCCGCCATGCTCGTGTAGCGCTGCTCGGGTCCCTTCGCGAGACACTTCATGATCACGTACTGGAGCGCGGGCGGTGCGAGCTTCATCGGCGTGGGCGCATCGACCGCGACCTTGACGCACATCTCCGAGAAGCTATCCGCTTCGAACGGACGACGCCCTTCGATCAATTCGTAGAGCACGCTGCCGAGCGACCAGATATCGCTGCGCGAATCGACGAGGCGCGCCGATCGCATCTGCTCGGGCGACATGTAGGCGGGCGTGCCGAGCAGCGACTGGGTCTGGGTCAGCTGCATGTCCGTGCCTGCCGACGTCTTCGAGATCCCGAAGTCGAGGACCTTCACGATCGCGCTGCCATCGGGCCGCCACGTCACGAACAAGTTCGTCGGCTTGACGTCGCGATGAACGATGCCGAGCGAGTGCGCCTCCGCGAGCGCTTCCGCGGTCTGCAGGGTGAGCTCGCAGGCCCAAGGAATCGGCAACGTGCCGCGCTGCTCGAGCAGCTGGCCGAGATCGAGTCCCTCGAGGAACTCCATCACCATGTACGGGACGCCGTCGAACAGGCCGGTGTCGGTGACGCGCGCGACGTGCTCGCTCTTTAGCTTTGCCGCAGCGCGCGCTTCACGCGTGAACCGTTCGATGGCTTCTTCGTCGAGAAGCACATCCTTGCGCAGCATCTTGATCGCGACGCGCTCGTTGAGCTGGAGATGCGTGCAAGCCACGACCACGCCCATGCCGCCTTGGCCAAGGATCGAATCGACACGATATTTGTCCTGAAATATTGTGCCGATGACGATGCCGGTTTCAACCGGCTTCACACCTTGAGTCACTAGCAGAAAAGCGTAGCCCGCGAATCCCGCCGGCTCAAGCCAAGCAAGCGTGTAGGTTTTGGCCTACCGGTACGGTCAGTGGCCCTGAATCTGGTGGATCTTCAGGTTGTTCGTCTGACCGCCGCCGCCGATGGGGACGGCCATCGTGATCAACACGAACTCGCCGGGCTGGGCCAGGTTGCGCTCCAGGAGCACCGCTTCGACGCGATCTACCAGTTCTTCGGTGGTCGCCGAGGGGCTGACGAGCACGGGCGTCACACCCCAGAACAAGGCGAGTCTGCGATAGCTCGACTCGTTCGTGGTCAGCGCCACGATATTGGCCTCGGGCCGATACTCGCTGAGCAGGCGTGCCGCACCACCAGAATCCGAGACGGTGACGATCGTCTTGAGCTTCATCGAGCGCGCCGCGGTGACGGCGGCGTGGGCGATCGCATTCGTCGCGACGGCAAGCTCGATATCGACCTGTACGTGTTGCGCGCGGTAGTACGCGCTGTTCTCGATCTCCTCGATGATCCGCGCCATCGTGCGTACGGCTTCCACCGGATGCGCGCCCGATGCGGTCTCGCCCGAGAGCATCAGCGCATCGGTCGTGTCGAGCACGGCGTTCGCGACGTCGGAGGCTTCGGCGCGCGTCGGCCGCGGATGGACGATCATCGATTCGAGCATCTGTGTGGCGGTGATCACGATCTTGCCGCGCTTGTTGGTCTCTTCGATGATGCGCTTCTGCCACAGCGGCACCTTCTCGGGGCCGAGCTCCACACCGAGATCGCCGCGCGCGACCATCACGCCATCCGAGACATCGACGATCGCGCCGAGTCGCTCGAGTGCCTGCGGCTTCTCGATCTTCGCGATCACCGGGATCGAGATGCCATCGACGGTGAGCAAGCGCTTCGCTTCGAGCACGTCCTCGGGGCGACGCACGAACGAGAGCGCTACGTAGTCGACGCCGTAGCGCAGCGCGAAGCCGATATCGGTACGGTCTTTTTCGGAGAGTGCGGGCGCCGAGACATCGACGCCGGGCAGGTTGATGCCCTTGTTGTTCTTCAGGATGCCGCCGGCGACCACGACGGTGTGGACGTTGTTGCCCTCGACCCCGGTCACCGCGAGCGAGAGATAGCCGTCGTCGAGCAGGATCTGATCGCCCTGCTTCACGTCGAGCAAGATCCCGGCGTAGGTCGTGGAGACGCGCTTTACGTCACCGATGACACTCTGGTCTGTCGTGATCGTAAATTCAGCGCCGGACTTGAGCTCGACGCCACCCTCTGCGAATCGCCCCACCCGGATCTTTGGACCCTGAAGATCGAGCAGCGCCGCGATCGCCTTGCCTCGCTTATCTGCCTCGCTGCGCACGATTTGCAGCATGCGCGCGTGATCCTCATGACTCCCGTGAGAGAAGTTGAGACGCGCGACACTCATCCCCGCATCGATGAGCTCTCCGATTCTTTCGGGGCTGCTTGACGCGGGACCGAGAGTGCAGACGATCTTCGCCCGTGGCATTTCGCGCGAAGTAGAACATCCATTTGGGCTTGATGAAAACGATCGGTCCCGGTTATTACCCCGCGCAGATGCGGTGGCTCATCGGCATGACGTTCGTTTGCGGTCTCGGAGCCGGATGTTTGATCGATCGCGATCAACCGGATCTCACGGGCCAGGACGTTCGCCTCACCATTATTCATACGTCGGACATCCACTCGCGGCTGTTCCCGTACAACTTCGTTCCCAACAAGTTCGATCAGGACTTCGGACTGCTTCCCTCGGCGGGACCGTTCGGCGGCATCGCTCGGATCTCGACGATGGTCAAGCGCATCCGCGTGAGCTCGAACCGCTCGCTGTGGCTCGACTCCGGTGATGCGTGGGAAGGCGCTCCGGTGTTCAACGAGTTCAAGGGCGAAGCCGAGATTCGCGCGCTCTCGCTCGCCGGCATGGACGGCGAGGTGCTCGGCAACCACGAGTTCGATCTCGGGACCCAGCAGCTCGTGACCCAGCTCGACAACTGGTCGCAGTTCCCGCACCTCGTCGCGAACTACGCGTTCGATGATCCGCCGAACCCGATGGCGAAGTCGCTCAGGGATGTCACCACGCCATTCGAGATCTACGACGTCGAGGGCGTCAAGGTCGGCGTGATCGGGATGGGCAATCAGGACACGCTGCTGTCGGCCTACGAAGGCGGCAACTCGCTCGGCGTTCGTCCGATCGACAACCGGACCGCGCTCGATCAATACGTGCGGTTGATCCGCCCGTACGTCGATCTCGTCGTCGTCGTCTCCCACCTCGGCCTCGATAACGACGAAGGCCTCTCGCCATCCGAAGTCGACGATCCGAACGCCGTGCTCAACTCGAAGTCAGTCGATCTCATCCTCGGCGGTCACCTTCACATCGTGACGAACCCGCCGAAGCTGCTGCCGAACGACGATGGCAGTGAATACTGCAAGCACACCGACTGCGAGACGCTGCTCGTCCACTCCGGCGCATTCGCGAAGTACGTCGGTCGCCTCGATCTCGTCGTCCACGTCGGCACGAACAATGGCGATCCCGAGACCCGCAGCCGGATCAAGTCGTTCGCGTACATCAACCAACCGGTCGACTCCGCGATCCCGGACGACCCAGCACTCGCGAACTTGATGTGGCCGTACTCGGTCAAGATCAACCAGGACATCGACCTCAACGGCGTGTTCGCGTATGTCGATCCGCCGGGCAAGGCAAAGATCACGCGCAACGACAACTCGGGTGGCGATTCGCAGCTCGGCAACCTCGTCGCGCGATCGATGCAGACCCAGCAGGGCGTCGATGCCCAGCTCGCCTTCACGAACTCGCTCGGCATCCGCTCGGACTTCGAGCGCGGTCCGCTGACGAACGAGCAGATGTTCAACGTGTTCCCGTTCGAGAACACGATCGTCGTCGCGTATCTCTCCGGTCAGGAGATCAGCGACACGCTCGATTTCGTCGCACGCAAGTCAGCCTCGCGCGGTTGTCGCTCTCAGCTCCAGCAGGCTGGCATTACCTGGGACATGGTTTGCCGTGACAATCCGGCCTCCGCGAACAAGTGCACCAGCCTCGATCCGAATGCGGTCGGGCGCAAGTGCACCCTCAATACCGACTGTCCGATCGGCGATCGCTGCGACGGTGGCGCGTGCATCGCAACTGCGTGTGCACAAAATATCTTCATCGGCGATTCGTGCCGCCCGACCGATCCAAACACCGGCCAGGTTCAATCGGACGCCGCGGTGGATCCCGCAACCACCAAGTGCGCGCCGCTCGAAAAGAACGGTCTCTATCGCGTCGCCGTGAATAACTATATCGCGGCTGGCGGCTCGGGCTTCTCGGTGCTCAAGCGCAACACTTCGCAGCAGGACACCGGTGTCTCGCTGCGCGATTCCCTGACCGTGTACCTCACGAAGCAGCCGGCCAACTGCGATGGCGTCACGACCGACAACATCGTCGACATGAGCGACACGCAGACCCCCCAACGCACGGTCAAGGAGCGCTTTGGCAACGCGGCCTGCCTCGACGATCACATCGAAGCCCACGACGGGCGGATTCGGCCGGTGTTCCAATGAGATTCACACTCCTCGCACTCCTTGCGCTCGCGCTCGCGGCATGCACGACCACCGGTCCCGCTGTGACGGGTTCGACCTCGCTCGAGATCACGATCGTCACGCCGGCAAACGTCGGCGACGTGGATACGCGTCTGACCCAGACGTTGATCACCGCCACGATCAACATCCAGGCGAAGGACGCACTCGGCGCCAACGACGCGACCTACAACCATACGGTCGGGGTCTACGCGCACTACCTCGGCACGCTGTCACCCTACCTCGATGCCACGCCGATCACGAAGATCAGCGTCGTCAATGGGGTTGCGATGAACCAGGCCGTCGTGCTGCCAGCGACCTACGGACCGACCACGCTCTGGGTCGACGACGTGGTGGACGCACACCCGACCTACGCGACAGGCGTCTCGCCGACGCTATGGTTTCGCGATCCGTTCATCTCCGACACCCAGAACCCGATCGGGTTCACGGGCAACGACGTCTTCGACTTCGGTCCGCTCGACGGCAAGAACGTTTCCATCAAGTCCTCGCGCTATGGCGCGACCGGTAAGCTCGTCGTCACGTCCGTGTTCTCGCAGGGCTACACCGTGGCCGACGTGAACTGTCCAACTGGAGCCGCGCCGTGCACCTCGCAAGCGTACGACTACATCGAGGTGTTCTCGTTCAGCGCACCCACCGATCAGAACGCGCAGTTCATCTCCGAGGGTCAAACCATTTCCCGATTCTCCGGTGGCGTCACGCAGTTCGACGGGCTCACCGAGATCGGGTTCCCTCAGACCTTCGTCGCCAGCGATTCGGTGACCGACAAGTCACTCGAGCCCGCGGTTGCCGTGATTGATTCGACGTGGTTCGGGGCGAACAAGATCCGTTTCGAGGAGAACGAAGCGAATCCGATCGAAATCGATAATGGGGTCGTCTGCCCGCTCGATGCGACGTACACCACTTACAAGCAGTGGAAGCTCGATCCCTCGGGCGTCGGCGACGTGGCTTCCTGCGCCGGCAAGAATCTGATCAGCATCATCTCAGCAGGTGTCGTGGAGCTCGATGTCGGAACTCTCGTCGGCAAGGTAGTCCCGAAAATCGTGGGGGTCCTCAGACCCATCAATATCGGCTCGTTCAACGTGTGGATCATCTATCCGCGTTCGGCTGCGGACATCAAGACCAACTAGGCCAAGGCAACCAGAACCATGATGCGCACTCTCGTCCCGGCCCTCGTTCTCGCGATCACCGTCCCGGTCGTGGCTTTCGCTCAGCCGTCCGATCCTGCAGGCACCGACACGTCCGGTAATGGGACGGGTGCCGCGGGCTCGAACGCTGGCAACAACACCGGCGCGGTCGGCACCCCTGGCGCCGATGACACCCACGTCAAGGAGCTCGTCGACCGCGAGCTCGCGCGGATCCTCAACGATCGCGCCGCCAAGGATGCGGCCGAGCGTGCCGCCAGCGAGAACGCGGCAAAAGAGTCCTCGAGTACCGCCCCGAGCGACATCACGGGCTCGAGCGGATTCATGGACACGCGTCTGTCGTTCACGCTGACGAACGAGAACCTCCTGACCAAGCCCGGCGAGACCATCCCGAGCGTTCCGGGTTGGCGGTTCGGTACGCCGAACTCGCTCGGCGTGCTGTTTTTCGACAACTACGACACCCGCTACAGCGGCTTCGAGACCATGTCGCACGCGGTCATGTACCGCGACTTTCACAAGGGTCATTTCGATGCCGAGGCGGGCTTCGTCATCCGCATCAACGAGCTGTCCGAGAAGAACATCGCGCTGTCGGATGACGGTTCCTACCTCGTGCTCTCGAACTGGAAGGACCCGGATCACAAGGATCCGACCCGCATCAGCCTCACGGTGTTCCCGGTCTCGTCCGACCGCTTCCGCCTCGGCTATAGCTACCGCCTGTCGTGGGGTGGCTCGCCGGAGTACAACCGCGCGAGCTCGTCGACCCCGGGCATGAAGGTCCAGTACGACACCGGCATGGGTTACGTGTTCGCCGGCGCCAAGAGCGCCGTCGTGCTCGACCGCCGGACCGCCGAGCAGCGCTCGGCCCTCGCGGCCTTGTTCGGCGCCGGCATCGACCCCAGCGACATGGTGCGCCTCGAGGTCAACGGGGGTTACTTCGACCGCGGTTACAACGAGCTCGTCGACGTCAACGATCAGAAGGTCCGCTTGTTCGGCGGCTCGGCCCAGATCGCTGTTCACCACGGCATGCCGGTCCAGTCGTCGATCGACTACAAGCTCTACAAGAACAACAACGAGCGGGTCAGCGGCCTGTTCGATCCGGTGAAGTACCCGGGCGGCCTGCAGTGGCTCGGCATGGCGGAGTTCACCGCGCTCGGCCAGACGCTCAAGGATCCGGACAAGACCGGCACCACCAAGATCCAGACCGGCCTCGCGGGCGACGTCAACGTCCGCGTCGTGCTCGACCGCACGCGGTTCCGGTTCGACGCCAGCTATCGCGACCTCGCGTTCATCTTGCACTCGGTCCCCAGCCTCCCGACCTACGAGGACTTCCCGAGCGTCTACAAGACGGCGCCGGACTTCTTCGCGGCCGCCGGTGTCGACCAGAACTGGTCGGACTTCCTGACCCTCGGCCTCGTGCTCGGCATCGAGAAGCCCGCGAGCCTGACCTCGCCGGCCGGCATCCCGGGAGGCGGCACGAGCGCGACCGGCACCTCGACCGCGGTCATCCGGAACAACAACATCGACACCATCATCACGATCCTCCCGGCCGGCAAAGACGTCGCCGCGCAGTACGCCCTCAAGGGCACGGCCAAGCTGTCGTTTGGCCGGATCTACACGGCGCTGCTCGAGGTCTTCTACAGCTACGACCCGAACCAGACGAAGTACCAGCGCGTGGGCTGCACCTCGACCCAGGCGTGTCCGGACCAGCCGTTCCAGTACGTGTTCGGCGATTTCCACCAGCTCGGCATCAACGCGACGCTACAAGCCAAGTTTTAGCCTCGTTATGAACGATATTCGCCCGGGCCCTGTCCAGGAGGTCTTTTTCTGACCGATCAAACCTGTACGAGCTCCTACCCAGGTTAGGCTCGTCGTCCGGCCGGGCTCAGACCCCGTCCGGGGTACCTGGACCATGATCGAAGAGCTCGGAGAAATGGTTCACGCAGCAGGCAGCTTCTTCGCTGATCTGCTTGCCCGAATCATCAACGGTATCCGGACACTTGCCCCGATGATCATTCTCGGCGCGTGCCAGGGACCGACCGTTACACCGAGCCCGAAGGTGGACCACAAGGCCGGCATGATCACGCAGCCGACGCGTGAACCGTCGGACGAGCCGAAACCGATCGGCGAGTTCAACGTCACGTTTTATTACGTGATCGGTGAAGACGAGATCGTGGCCAAGAAGGCGGGCTCGAAGGTCGCGAACGACAACGCGGCCGAGCTGACGGCGGTCGTGCCAAATCGCGACCAGGACGACGTGAACCTGTACGAGGCCGGCACGTGTGACACGATCGCTTCAGTCTCGCACGAGTTCGCGAGCCAGCTCGCGATCCAGGGTACCGGTAAGCTTCACGACGGACGGGTCTTGAACATCTGGGGCCGCTGCAAGTGCAGCAACAGCCCGTGCTTCAAGGTGACCCAGAACCAGTGGGGCACCGCCGGTTCCAACCGTCCGCTTCAACCGTTCCGGACGGTCGCGGTCGATCCGAAGGTCGTGAAGCTCGGCTCGCTTTTATATGTCCCGCTATTGGAAGGCCGGACCATGCCAGGCCGCGCGCCGTGGGGTGGCTTTGTCCATGACGGTTGCGTGGTCGCGGATGATACCGGTGGGCACATCGATGGCCACCGGCTCGACCTGTTCGTGGGTCGCAAGGCGTACTTCTTGGGCCTGTCGGGCTCGGGTTCGAGCCACGCCTGGGCCAAACACGTGCCAATTTACGACGGCAGCCAGATCTGCGAGCGCAAAGGCCGCAAGGTCAGCCGCAAGTCCGGCGCGATCTGACTCGCTAGCTCGCCGAACCAGTGGCGGTCGTCGAGCCAGCGCCAGAGCCGGCGCCCGCACCCGCGCCCGAGCCCGAGCCCGAGCCCGCGGTCGGGGCGGCAATCGGCGTGGCCTTGATCTCGATCGGCACCGGCTTGTCATCATCTTCGGCGGTCGAGATCGTGGCGATGAAGCCGACCACGCCGGCCAGGATCAGCGCGACGCCGATGCCACCGGCGGTCGCCGCGGTGTGCGCGCAGGTCATGGTGGGCTCGCCCGGCGCGTGGGTGGTGTTGCAGTCCGCACCGCTCTGGGTCACGCCTTCGATGATCACGCCCGAGATGGCCAAACCACCTTCGATGATCTCCGCGATCGTTCGGTTTCGAGCGTTGTGCGGAAAGCATCCGAGCATCCCGACCGACCCGACCGACAACGACGACACCAGCATCAGAGCGACTGCGCTTCTCATCGTCCCGGGTTGTAACAGAAGGCTCGGGTGCCAGAACTGCCTGATCCGAACCATCTCTGACCGAGCCAGGGCGATTCGCTGCGCTATCGCATCAAGGCCCGCGCGCCGGTGATCCGACGATCACGAGCCGCGGAGTGCGCGGACGATCTCTTCGCGGACCACGTCTTCGAGTCTGGGTAGCTTGGCGCCGCCCGGCGAGATCGTGGGGACGTTCGAGTGGGGCGCGGGCGCGCAGGCGACGACTGCGGCCGATTGTGTCGATGTTCGACCGAGCAGCTGGCTCGCGGTCTCGACGGCACGATCGGCGGCACGGCCGAGGCCGGCTTTCGCGCGCGCGGCGAGCAGCGGTGGGATCGCGGATTCGGGCAGCGCCTCGACGCCGCCGAGCGCGGCCGCGGCGACCGCGATCTTTGCGAGGTGCTCGACCAGCTCGAGGCGGAGCAGGGCGGTCTCGCAGTCTTTGCCCCACGCGATCACGCCGTGGTTGCCGAGCAGCACGGCATCGACCAGCTCGCACCACGGCGCGAGCGCATCCTTCGCGGCCTGGCCCGGTTGGGTGTAGGCGAGCTTGGGAATCTTCGCGCCGAGTGATACGAGCGCCTCGGCGATGAACGGCTGTTCGATCGGATTGCCGCGCGAGCTCGCGATCGCCGTCGCGTAGGGCGGATGCGCGTGGACGACGGCGCCGACATCGGGCCGCCGCTCGTAGATCGCGAGGTGCAGGCCGATCTCGCCGAAAACCTTGCCTTGGCCGTGAACGGTACCCTTGGCGTCGACCTCGATGAGGTCCTTGTCGTGGATCAATCGCTTCGAGGTCGCGGTCGGCGTGCAGATAAAGCGCTGGCCATCGCGCGCACTGACGTTACCGTCGTGGTTCGCGACCCAACCGGCGGCGTGGAGGTGGCGCGAGGCCGCGGAGACGTCGGTGCGCAGCTGCTTCACAGGACATCCACCGCATCGACGATGCCGACGATCATCGAGCGGATCGGAACCTGATCGCCCTCTTTAAGAATTTGTCGGATGCCGGTGCCCTCGGTCATCACGATCACGTGGTCGCCGACGCCAGCTTGTGCGCGATCAACCGCGACGAAGCTCGCACCAACGTCGGCACCCTTGTCATCGATCGGTTGGACGACAAACAGGGCCTTACCGATGTATGCGGGGTGCTTGACCGAGGCCCACAGCGGGCCAACAACGCGACATTGCCTCATACGGTTTCCGCGTTCCTCATACGTCCAAGCCGTCGACGATGCCGACGATCGCGGCATCGACCGGGACGAAGAACGGCGTCAACGCGAGCGCCGCTTCGCGCGAGCCAACGAGATAGACGAAGTCGCCTTCGCCGGCCTGGACCGTATCGATCGCGGCCTGCAGATCGCCGAGCGGCTGCTTGTGCTCGTCGACCGGCTGGACGAGCAGGATCTTCTGCCCTTCGAGGCCCGAGGCCTTGCGCGCGGCGACCACGGTGCCCTTGACGATGCCGAGATACATCGCGGCGACTATACATCGCAGCCGTCGTACGATGCAGGCATGAAGTCGTCGGATCCGAACGCCCCCGACACACTGGTCGGCAAGGCGGACGACGAGCCCACGCGGACCCGCGCCCCGATCGATTTCGAACGGGACGAAGAGGGCACGTTGGCGCTCCGCGGGTACATTTTCGGCGAGGTCATCGGCCGCGGTGGGCTCGGCGAGGTCGTGATCGCACACGACCTGCGGGTCGGCCGGGATGTCGCGATCAAGCGGCTTCATACCGGGCATCCCAGCGCCGAGGAAGCTGCGCGGTTCCTGCGCGAGGCTCGCATCCAAGCGCGCCTCGATCATCCGGCGATCCTGCCGGTCTATGATCTCGGCACCGACGATCAAGGACGTCCGTTCTTCACGATGAAGCGGCTCTCCGGCGTGACGCTCGGAGAGCTCGTCATCTCCCCCGTAGCTTCGCGCCAGCGCTTGCTGCGCGCGTTCGCCGATGTCTGTCTCGCCATCGAATTCGCGCACTCGCGCGGCGTGGTGCATCGCGATCTCAAACCCTCGAACATCATGCTCGGCGATTTCGGCGATGTGTACGTCCTCGACTGGGGCCTCGCCCGCGTCGTGGGCGAAGCCGTCTCCGAGGTCCGGGTCCAGAGCAACGCGATCGACAACCTCGACATCAAAGAATCCGCCCTGCTCGGCACGCCTGGCTACATGGCGCCCGAGCAGCTGCAGAAGGCCGCCGAGGCCGGTCGCCCGGCCGACATCTACGCGCTCGGCGCGATCCTGTTCGAGGTCCTCGCGGGCGAGCCACTCCATCCGCGCGGCCCGACCGGGCTACAATCGACCATCGAAGGGATCGTTTTGAGCTCGCCCGCGAAGCGCCGGCCCGACCGTGCGATCCCGCCCGAGCTCGACGGGATCGTTGGCGTGATGGTCGCGATGGATCCCGCGGCGCGACCGTCCGCACGCAAGGTCGCCGAGCGAGTCGAGGCGTACCTCGATGGCGATCGCGATTTCGCGCGCCGTCGCACGATGGCCGTCGATCTCGCCTGGAGCGCGCGGGCCGCGTTCAACGAAGGTCGCAGCGCCGAGGCGATGAGTGCCTCCGGTCGCGCGCTCGCACTCGATCCCGAATCGACCGAGGCTGCCGAGCTCGTCACGCGCGTGATCCTCACGCTGCCTGCCGATCCACCCCCCGATCTGCGCGCCGCTCTCGACGAGCACGAGCATCAAGGCATCCGTCGCCATGCACGAGGCGCGACCGTCGCGTACCTGGCTCTCGCATCGTTCCTACCGATCGCGATCTGGGACGGCATCCGACGCTGGGATGTCGTGCTCGGCGTGCTCGGCATGTCGATCGCGATGGCGGTGGCCGCGTGGCGGATCCATCGCCAACCAGAGCGCACGCTCAAGGCGATGCTGCTTTACGCGCTCGGTAACGCGCTCCTCGTGATCGCGATGTCGCGGCTCGCGGGCCCGTTCATCTTCGTGCCGGCCCTCGCATGCATCGTGATCATGTCGGCGATGGCCTATCCCGCGTTCGTGGTTCGCCCGTGGCTATTGGTGTCGATCGTCGGTCTCAGCTTCATCTGCCCGTTCGTGTTCGAGCACCTCGGCCTCTTCACGAAGACCTGGGACATCACGAACAACCAATTGATCTCGTACGCCGGCGCGCTCGAGCTCCACGGCGTGCCGACACTGACTCTCTTGATCGGTGGCAGCCTCGCGATGATCGGCGTCGCGGGCATGTTCGCGGCGCGGTTCTACCGCATCGGCCGCGAGGCACAGCGCCAGCTCGTGATCCACGCCTGGCACCTCGGCCACCTGTTGCCGACCGTGCGCGCATCCAGCGCCTCCCAACCACCGCCCTTCACGTCGTAAGATCGCCAACTGTTCGGAATCGATCGTCTCGAATAAGTCCGTTCGTTCGGTCCGGAGCAACGAGCCCGGCCCGCTGGTCGACGCAAACCCATCGGTGTGCTCCGAGTTGGCTTTGGTTCGGGCTAGCGGATACCGACACCGAGCTTGGCGCGGGTCGGTAACCACTGCGCCTGACCGACCGCGCGGATCAAATGATCGGTAGTCTCTCCCCGCGCGCGCACACCGGCCACGATCACCTTCGCGTCGCCGCCGAGGAGAAGCGCCGCGCGATCTGCATCGCGGTGACAGGCAGCGAGGTAGCGCGAGTTATCGAGTGCGGTGGCGGGCACGTTGACGAGGAGTTGCTCGAACCGCGAACGGAGCTTCAAGGCGAGCGCGCCTTTGACCATCTCGTCATGCGCGCGCTGCACGTCGTCGTCGCTGATCAAGGCAGACACCGCATCGCGGAGCGCCGCGGGACCGAACAGTCTCACGACCGAGGTCAAGAGCCGCGTGGCATCACGCGGCGGCAGGCCAGCGAATGCGAGATGCTCGGGCCGCGTGAGCTCGACGGCGCACGCGAGCACGGCGCGGATCTCGGCGTGCGGGACGGCATCGCCTTCGGCAGCGAAGCGCGGACCGACGACGATCACTGGCGTACCCGCGGCGATCACGGTGACATCGGGTGCGTCGTCGTGCTGGTAGAGCATCACGGCACCCGCCCCGAGTGCAGTGGTCAGGCGCGGGAAGATCGAGACCGCGGCGGCGTGCGACGAGGCGGGGATGCGACGCGCACCCGAGAGGTTGAAGCGGCCGAGCGCTTCTTCGAGATCGGGCCAGATCAGCTGCGCGGCCTCGGCGAGCGTCGAGGCGATCGCCGCGAGAGGCGATTCGTCCTGACCGGTGATCAGCGCGCGACCTTCCGCCTCGCCGGCGGCAACCGTAGCCTTGTACGATTCGTCGTCGCGCATGACGTACGACTTGTTCGATTGCAGGAATGCCGATTGATGAACATCGGGCACGTGGCCGCACGCGATCGCGACTTCGAGCGTCGCGCGCGTCGCATCGAGCTTGTTCTGGCGACGAAGCTCGTCGGCCCACGCGACGAGATCGAAGAGCGCACCGGTCTGTGCGGTGATCGCGGCGAGGTGCTGGACGACCGCATCCTTGCGAGCCGGGTCGACTCCTTCTTGCGCCTTGGCGATCTCGACGAGCCCGCGACGCGCGAGCGTGGCGCCCTCGCTCTCGGGCGCGAGCGCGACGGCGCGCTCGAACGCGGGGATGGCCTGGCGCGTGTCACCACGTGTCTGCCGCGCGTGCCCGAGACGATAGGAGAGCAGGGCGCGATGCCCGGCATCGGTCGTGGTGAACCGATCGTCTTTTGCGGTGAGTAGCCGCGTGAGCATGTTGGCCGCGGCTTCGACATCGCTGTGCTCGATCGCGATCTGCGAGGCGAGATCGACGGCACCGACATCGTACGGATCGTTTTCGACGGCGCGCTCCGCAGCCGCACGAGCACGCACGCGATCGCCGACCGCGATATAGTCGTGAGCGGCTTGCAGATGAAGTGCGGCGCGCTCGCCCGGCGTGGCGCCGAACGAGGCCATCAATTCGGCCGAGCGTGCGGAGCCTGCGAGGTCGCCAGCGAGGTGCTGGCGCTCTAGTAGCTTGTGGAGCAGCGGCAGGTGCTTCTGCTCGAGCGGTTGGGCAGCGGCGATCGCGGCGGCGAAGCACGTGCGAGCCCGCTCGTCATCGTGGAGGAGCATGAGCGCCATATCGCCGAGGGCCTCGAACAAGCGCGTGCGCTCGGCGGCATCTTCGGTCGCGGTGGCCTGGCGCGTGAGCAGATCCGCGGCGCGCTTGTGATCGCCGCCCTCCATCGCGAGCTCGGCGAGCGCTTGCAGGGCGGGCGCGAAGTTCGGCTTCAGCTCGAGCGCGCGCTGGTAGAGCGGCGGCGCATTCTCGGGGCGGAGCGACCGAATTTCGGCGAGCGCCGCATGATAGAGGCCGAGTGCGACCTCACTCGGATAGCGGTTGCCATCTTCGTGCGCGGCGAGCGGTGACAGGTGCAACGCGGCCTCGCGCCAGCGCCGTGCCTTGTAGCGGTTCTCGCCGATCGCGAGCTTGATCAACAAATGACCGCGATGTAGCCGGTCGGCCGCGACGAGCGTCTGGTAGGCATCTTCGTCGCGCCCGAGCTTTTCGTGTGCGGTCGCGAGCCTGCGATGAAGGTCGGCGACGAGCGCGCCAGGTGCGTGCGCCAGGGTGGTGCCATCGAGGATCTCGCGCATGAACGCTTCGAGATCATTCCAGCGTTCGGCATCCGCGTAGAAATCGGCGAGCGCGACGATCGCGGGGATGTGATCCGGCACGGTGCCGAGTGCTTCGAGCAAGCGACGCTCGGTGACCGGTGTGACCCCTGCCGAGCGCGACAGCGCCGCGAGCTGTGTGAGAATGCGCGCCTTCTCGGGCGGCGTCAGGGATTCGTCCTCGAGCTTCTTCTCGAGGACTCGGGTAGCGGAGTCAGGATCGCCGCCTTGTTGGCTGAGGCCGGCACGCGCCCACGTGGCATCCGCGTGGTACGGGCGAAGCACGAGCACGCGATCATAGGCGGCCTGCGCACCATCGAGATCGCCGACGCGCGAGCTCAGAACGTCGGCCGCGGCCATCAGCGCCGCGATCTTGGCGTCTTCATCGTTCGCACTCTCGGACTCGCGAAGCTTCGCATTCGCGAACGCGCGCGGATCTTCGTCGGGAGATTGCAGCTGGCCGAGCAGGCCGAGCGCCGTCGGATGTTCGGGCACGAGCGCGAGCGCGGCTTCGATCGAGGCGTACGCGTCGTCGCGCTCCTGGCCATCGAGCTGGAGTTGCGCGAGGCGGATGTAGAGCGCCGCTGTATCGCCCTTGCTGCGCCCGCTCGGGTCGCTCGCGATCCGGCTCTCGAGCACCGCCGCAGCTTCGCGCGCGCGGCCGGCCTTGCCGAGGGCGATGACGAGCTGGTCAGCGATTTTCGGATCGTCGGGAAGGATCGTCCGCGCGTGGCGCAGCGTGGCTGCCGCTTCTTCGGGCGCGCCCAACCATTCGAGCAACACGCCGGCGCGGCGCGACAGCAATTGCGCGCGCTCTGCCGGTTCGCGTGCGAGGCCGGCGCGCCGGCGCAGCACGTCGCCGAGCTCGGCCCAGCGCGCTTGGCCGGTATAGAGCGCATCGAGCGCCGCCCATCCACCTTCGTCGTCGGGCCACGTGGTGACCAGCTGTTGATACGCATCGATCGCGCGATCGCGTTGCTCGAGCTCGTCCTCGTAGATCTTCGCGATGTGACGCAGCGCGCTCCGCGCTTCGTCACTACCTTCGGCGATCTCGGAGACCTTCGTCAGCGATTCGATCACCTTGCTCCACCGGCCGACCGTGCCGTAGAGCTCCGCGAGCTTGATCAAGATCGAAGGATCAGCGGGCGCGAGCAGACGCAGCCGCTCGAACGCATCGATCGCATCGTGCGGACGATTGATCCGATCGGTATAGATCGTGGCGAGCTCGCGCAGGAGCTGCGCGCGTTCGGCCTCGGGTGCCGCGGTGCCGAGGCGTGGGTCGGTGCGCTCCTCGAGGGATGCGGCGAGCTCGACCCAGCGCGACTCGGCGCGATAGAGCTGCTCGAGCCGCGCGCGCGCGGCTTCGTCGCCGGGCAGCATGCCGAGGATCCGGCGCAGCTGCGCTTCGGACTCGCGCGGCCGCTTTTGTTCGAAGCGAATCGTCGCGACCTCCATCAAGAGGTCTGCCGCGGCATGCGCGGTTTCAGCTTGCTCGGCGAGGCCTTCGTAGAGATCCGCGAGGCGGTCCCAGGATTTGTGCTCGCTCGCGATGCGATGGAGGCGTGCACGGACCTCGGCATCACCTGCGGGCGCGCGCTTCGCGGTCGCGAAGGCACGTGCGAGTGCCTCGAACGCGCGCGCGATGTCCTTGCCGCCGGTCTCCCAGACTTCGGAGGCGCGAAACAACCAGCGCAGCCGCGAGGTCGGATCGGGCGCCGGCAGGCTCTCGTACGCGACGGCGAGCTCTTCCCACGGCGTCTCGAACAGCCGGTTCGGCAGCGTGGGCAGCGGGGGCCGACGCACCGGTGCCTGCGCCTTGCGCGGCATGGGCGGTGGCGCGCTGACGCGCCGCGAACGTGCGCCAGCGAGTGCGTTACTCTGTGGGGTGATCTGTGGCGGTCGCGGCGGCGGCGGCGGCAGCTTCGTGGGACCCGAGCCGACGCCCGGCAAGGGGCGACGCACGGGCGCTGCTGGAGATGCCGGTGGCACGACGAGTTTTGCGATGTCGTTCATCGAGAGCTGCATCGTCGAGTTCTCGGGCTGCGTGAACGGGTTGGTCTCGCCGCCCTGCGCGCGCTTGGCCTCGGCCATCTCGATCTCGGTAAGATCGAGCGGCTGGGTCGAATCGCCGACCGAGAGATTCGCTCCCGCCAGATCGTCCTCGGTCAACGGATCGGTCTGCGCTCGCATTGGCACGCGCGGCCGGATCGGCCCGGCACGATTCGCGGTCGCCACGGCCTCGGCCACCGCACCTTCACCTTGAATCGTTGCGGACGGCGGTTCGGCACGCGGCGCCTTGTCGGCCTCCCGGTACTTGCCGACGACGCGCGCGAGCCGCCACAGGTGAGATGCGGTCTCCGCATCCTCGGGTGCGAGCAGCAGCGCAACGAGGTGCGAGCGAAACGCGCGCGGCGCGTCCTTGAGCTGGTCTTCGATCGTCTGAGCGCGACGGCGCAAGAGCTCGACACGACGCTGCGCCGTCGCCGCGCGATCGATCAAGGCCGAATCGACTGCGATGAGATCGTTCCACGCACGCGCCTTCGGTGCGAGCAGCTCGAGCGCATGACGAACGTCTTCGCGATCGGGCGCCCACGAGAACGCGGCGAGCACGTCGGCGACCGCGCCTTTGGAATCGCCGGTGCGCTCGTCGAGGATCCTCGCGCGACGCAGATACAGCTCGATGCGCTCGGTCGGGGTCGCCGCGGCGAGCACGAGCTCGAACGCATCGAGCACGTGCTTCCACACCGGGCGTTGGTCGAGCTCCGCCGCGAGTCGCTCGAGCTCGATCAGCAGCTCGCTATCGCGGGGCGCGGCGGCGAGCGCTTCGCTAAAGATCGTGATACCGCGCGGCTTGTCGCCGAGCCGGCGCTCGCACAGCTGCGCGAGCTCGCGCGACAGCGCGACGAACCGCTCGGGCTCGGCAGGCACGCCACCACCCGCGGCGATCAGCCGCTTGCGCTCGTCGGTGAGGACCTCCGAGAGCTCGCGCCACAACCCGTACGCCTCGCCCGCGCGACGGACATCCGCGAGCGTCTGCTCGTCGGGCGCTTCGTCGTGTGCGCGTCGCCACCAGCGGAACGCACCGCGCGGATCGCCGAGTTTGTCGGCGGTCGCTGCCGCGATCCGCTGCACGAGCACGCGGCGATCATCGGCGAACGCAGCTGACGCCTCCGGATCGACGGCGGCTTGCGCGACGGAGCGCGACAGCAGGCGCTCGAGCATCGCGACGTGTTCTTTCCAGCGGCCGAGCTTCGCGAGCAGGTCGGCCGCAGCCGCCATCGCTTCTTCTTGCTCGGGATCGAGCTCGAGCACTCGCTTGAATGCCTGCAGGGCGCGCGTTGGATTGCCGAGCCGATCGCGACAGATGAAGCCGATCTCGAGGCCGCGCGAAACCTTGCGTATCGGCTCGGGCGACAAGTACATCTCGCGCTCGGCGATCCGCACGGCCGCATCGAAATCGCCGCGCGCCTCGTGCAACCGGCGCAGTGTGGTGTGTGCTTCGAGGTGGTTCGGATTGATGTCGCGCAGCAGCGCATCGAGCGTCTTGATCGCGTCGTTCGGTGCGCCGAGCCGCTCCTCGAGGATCGACGCACGTTCCATCGCGACCTCAGCGGCCTTCTCGAGGTCGCCTTGGAAGTTCGAGCCGACGAGCACGATGGTCTGGCGATAGAGGATCTCGGTGAGCTCGCGCCACTTGCTCGCCTCGCGATACAGCCGCGCGAGGGCATCGAGCGCGGTTCGGCTCTTCGACGTGAGCTCGAGGACGCGGTGGTACGCCTTGATCGCGCGCGCGGGATCGCCGAGGTGCTCTTCGAGCAGGTTTGCGTACGCTTCGAGATCGAACACGCGCACCGCCGCATCGGGCGTGCCGGGCGGCGGGAGCGGGCGACCACCGTCGAGCCGCTCGAGGATCTGCGCGAGCTCGGGCCAGCGCTGCGCTTTTTCGTAGAGCTCGCGCAGTGCTGCGAGCGCATCGGGATCCGAAGGCGACGCGCGCATCGTCGCTTCCCAGCGCTCGAGCGCGCGAACATCATCTTGGCGATCGGTCGCGAGCTTCGCGAGCCGTTTGAGGAGCTTCGCGCGCTCGGCCGGGCTCGTCGACGCGGCCGCGTGATACTCGAGCGTCTCTTCGAGGCGCGGGTCATTGGCCTTCTCGAGCACGCGCTCCATGCGGTCGAGCGCATCGCGATCGCCGCTGAGCAGCTCGAGCACCGCGCCGCAGGTATAGACCACGCCATCGACGTCCGCGAGCCGGGTCTCGTAGATCTGCGCGAGCCGGCGCAGCACGTTCAGCCGCTCGCTGCGTTTTGCGACCGGCCAGTCCTTCGGACCATCACTGCGCCCGGCCGTCGCCGCCTGGATGTTCAACCGATCTGCTTCGAGATCGAGCTGGCGGCGCAGCGAGTTCGCGAGGCCAATGTCGTCGCCTTCCTTTTCGTAGAGCTCGACGAGCGCCTTTAGCGTCGCATCGTCGTCGGGATTCTCGGCGAGCACTTGCTCGTAGAGCTCGATCGCGCGGCGCGGCTCGAGCTGGCGCTCGCGATACGTCTGCGCCATCTTCTTGAGCGACTGCATGCGCGTGACCGGGTCACCGGCCGAAGCGACCTCGGTCTCGAGGCTCTGGACCAGCTGCTCCCACATCTTGCCGCGCGAGGTCAGCCGGCGGAGTGCCTCGGTGACCTTTGGCATGCCGGGCTCGAGCTCGTTGATGCGTTGCCACGCTTCGATCGCTCGCGGGATATCACCGAGCCGGAGCTCCGCGAGCTGGGCGATCTCTTCGAGCCGGCGGACCATGTCGTCAGCATCGGCGCCGGCGTCGCGCGCGTTATCGAGCGCGAACTCGTAGAGGTTGATGAGTCCCGCCCAATCGCGGCGCTCGCGGAAGTGATCGACGTACCGCGCGAGCGCCTCTTCGTGGGTCGGCGAGATGCCAAGCGCTTGATGGAGCAGCTCCGCGGCGCGGTCGCGATCGTTCTGATGCTCGCGCGCGATCGTGGCGAGCTCGAGGAGCTCGTTAACGAGATAATTGGTCGGCGTGTTCGGGTCCTGACCGAGCGCCGTGATCTCGGCTTCCATCAGGTGCGAGAGCTCTTCCCACTCGTTATCCTCGCGCAGCAGCTCCTTGAGCTCGAGCACGTTCTTGCTGCCCGGTACCTCGTAGGCGACGAGCTCGGTGAGGACTTCGACGAGACCTTCGCGATTCGGGAGTTGGTTGCGATAGAGCGCGGCGCGTCGACGCAGCAACTCCTTGCGCTCGTCGGGATCCTGGACCGCCGCGCTGCGATGGCGCAGCATCCGCTCGAGCTCGTCCCACTGCGAGCTGCCTTGCAGCGCTTCTTCGAGGGCGTTCGACGATGCGCGCGTGTACGGATCGACGCCGACCGCGCGACGCAGATAATTGATGCCGGTCTGGTCGTCACGCTCGCGGAGCTTGCTCTTGCCGAGCTCGACGAACAGCTCGCCGGCCTTGCCGCGAGTCTGGCCATCACGAAATCCGGGAGTCGAGTACACGTCCGCGAGCGCCTCGGAGATCTCGAGCGAACCGGGGTCGAGACGGGTGGCTTCTTCGAGGTGGTGCGCGGCGCCCTCGAGGTCCTTACCCCGGTGCGCGAGCCGGCCGAGCTCGAGGCGAATCGCAGCCCTTCTGGCGGCGGGCGACGAAGTGGCGCCCGCCTGGGTTTCCTTGCCGAGCACTTCGAGCTCGGCTTGATAGAGCTTGGCGACCATCGCGTCGTCGCCGAGCGAGCGATACAGATCGCGGGCGGCTTCGAGCGCCTCGGTCCGCTGGGGCTCGAGCTTCCACGCCTGCTGGAAGTGCCAGAGTGCGCGATCGACTCGACCGAGATGATCGTTCCATAGCCCCGCGGCGCGACGATGCTGCGCGGCGCGGCGCTGCGTCAGCTCGGGCCGTTTGCGCGCGGCATCGCGCTTGGCGAGCTCGTTCAGCTCGCCTTCGATGATCTCGACCGCCGCGGCTGGATCGTTCGGCTCGACGATCTCGAGCAGGCGATCCGAGGCGCGATCGTTGGTCGGATCGAGCTCGAGGGACGTGCGGAGATATTCGATCGCGGTAAGGGGCTCGCCCAGGACGATCATCGCCTCGCCGGCTTCGCTCCACGCATCTGCGGCACGGACCGGATCCTTTTCGTGCTGCGCCCAGGTCGCGCAGACATCGGCGAGGAGCTCGCCCCGACCCGCATCGCGAAGCTCTTGGCGTAGCGCCGTGAAGCCCTTCACATCGGGCTGCTGGCGAAACACCACGACCTTGCCTTCCAGTGGATCTACAATTCTGGAAACGTCGGTGATGTGGACCGGATCGTCTGCCATTCCGCGCTAGCGACGGTAGCACGAAGCTTCGTAAGGGACTGCAATCAGCCCATCGCGTAGAAGAACTCTTCGCGCGTGATCTTGTCGGCCTTCACGGTGAACAAGGCGACCTCGTTCATCTTGATGCGGTTGCCCGAGGCCCTCTGGGTGATGTCGTAGCGAAACACCACCGCGAACCGGTCGCCGTTCGGGAAGGGGCCTTCGACTTCGGCGCCGTGGATCTCGTGGGCCGCGACCCAGCCTTTGCCCTTCTCGAGACAGGCGTCGAGGCCATGCGACTCGGGATTGCCGCCCGGAGGGGCGCCGGCTTCGACGCTGACGATATCCTTGGCGTAGAGTTCTTTCTTTGCCTCGTCGTTCTTACCGGCTTTGACAAGGGCGACGAGCTTGGTTCCGATTTCCATGGGAGTCATGGCCTGCAGTCTCTGCCATTCCGATGACAGCGTGGTGTCAGGTTTCGCACTAAGCTTGGCGCGTGCACGAATTCACGCCCGGGCATGCGATCGCCGGCGGCATCCTGATCGCACTCGGCCTCGCGGTGATGTTGATCGGCAGCGGTCGGATCGCGGGGCTCTCGGGCATCGTCGCGGGTGTCATCGGCCTCAAGCGCACCGGGGATCGCGGCTGGCGCGCCAGCTTCTTGATCGGCGCGCTCGCGGTCGGGGCGATCTTCGAGGTCGCGCAACCGCGCACGTTCGATGGCAGCGCCCCGCATCCGATGTGGCTCGTCGCGATCAGCGGCGTCCTGGTCGGATTTGGCACCCGGCTCTCGAACGGCTGCACGAGCGGTCACGGCTTGTGTGGCATCGGTCGGTTCTCGAAGCGATCGATCATCGCGACCGCGACGTTCTTCGGCATCGGGGTCGTGACGGCGACCATCGTCGGCAGGTTCGGGGGGGTGGTGTGAACCTGCTCGCGATCCTCGGCGGCGCGCTGTTCGGCGCAGGCGTCTGCATCTCCGGCATGGTGCGGCCGTCGAAGGTGCTCGGCTTTCTCGATTTCGGGGGAGCGTTCGATGCGAGTCTGTTGCTCGTGATGGCCAGCGCGCTCGCGGTCACCGTCATCGCGTGGCGAATCGTCGCGAAGCGTCGCCTGCCGCGGTTCGCGACGGCATTCCCGGCGCCTCCGTCGCAGCTCGTCGATCTACGCCTCGTCGGCGGTGCCGCCATCTTCGGGGTCGGCTGGGGGCTCTCGGGCTACTGCCCGGGACCCGCGGTGGTGTCACTCGTCAGCGGGGTGCCGGCGGTGTTCGTGTTCTGCGCCGCGATGGCTGCGGGCATGTTCGTGGTCGAGCTGCGCGACCCCTCCTCGCGCGACGACTAGACGCTACGCTACGCTACGCTTCGTTGTCGCTGTTCTCGACGAGGTAGCTGGGCCAGGTCTCGATCCGCGGAGCTTGGATCGGCGCGGACCCGGTCGCGATCGGCGGCACGGTCTGCGCGCGCGAGCGCGGCTTGTCTTGCGTAATCAGGCCGCAGCGCGACAGCACGAACTCGACCGCACGCACGCGCTCTTGCATCGAGACGCTCTCGATCGGCAGGTAGCTGATGGCGTGCTGCTCGAGCATGAGCTTGACCATGCCGTCGATCCGCAGGACCGAATCCCACGATACGCCGGCGCGGGTGCCGTCTTCTTTGAGCAACGACTGGTGCGGGCGCAGGAAGAACACGATGCCCTGGCTCACCCACTTCATGTAGTCGTGGAAGCGCTGGTCGTTCATCATCGCCGCGGCGTTCGTGGTGTGCTCGGCGACGTACGCGAGGTTATCGAACGCACGATCCGAGACGAACTTGCCCTCGTGCATGCGCTCGACCTGGACCTGACGTGCGAATACGCGCTCCTGATACTCGGCGACGAGGTCCATGTCGGTGCGCAGCGCATCGAGCCCGGCTTCCATCTCCGCGAGGATCGCGCGGGCGACCTCGCTGATCATCGGCAGGCCGTACCGGCGGCTGACGTAGCGACAGAGCGTGGTCTTGCCGGTTGCGTGGCTACCGACGAAGTAGATCCTCATCGCCCATCGGTCTACGTGATCCCTCTGACACCGCGGACAACGCGCCGGGAGTGTCAACGATCTCGGGCCTTACGCTCTTCTGTCCGTCTTCGGGATGCGGATGTAGAGCGGTCGCTTCGTCCCGCACTGCGGGCACCGAAATCCGAGCACGCGCATCGGTTCGCCGCCGTAACGAGGCTGTTCATCGCTGCTATCGAATTCGAGGATCGAACGACACGCCTTGCAGTGCAGGCTCGGTTTCAACTTCGCGAGCTGTGCCTCGCTCGCTCGCACGCAACGCAACGCAACGCGATGATCGCGATCGTGCCGACGATCATGACTGCAGGAGATCGCGAGTCATCGCCGCGGCGTTCGCGCAGCCACACAACGCCATCGCGAGCACCGAGCGCCGTTTAGTGCGACGGCGAAGCGCTCACGGTCATGCCGAGATACTTGTTGCGCTCCAACCAGGTATTGAGATCGATGGTCGTGACCTGCGAGAGATGATTCAGATCCGCGCCGAGGTACTGAGCGAGCGTCGCGAGTGCCGTGTCGATCGCGACATACTCCGCAGATCCGACCTCGATGCTCGCCATCTCCTCCTCGAGCTCTGCCTGGCGGGCGAGGATTCGCTCGCCCATCGGATGACCCCGAAGGACGTCGACGCTGCTTGAAGTGTGGATGGCTCGCACGGTCTCGGTCAGCATGACTGGAGCTATTTCATTCTCCGTGCCAAGCCGCGCAGGTCAGCGCTTGCGTCGTTGCATAGAATGCGCATATTCATGCAGAAACCATGCAGCGTCCCTCTGTCGCGATTCTCGGAGCTTCCGGCTACTCCGGCGTCGAGCTCTCTCGCCTGGTCGCGTTGCATCCCGGCGTCGAGCTCGTCCTAGCGGGCTCCGATCGCTGGGCGGACCAAACGGTTGAATCGCACATCGGTCTGCCACAACCGGGGTTGCGCTATCTGCCGCCCGATCGAGCGCTAGAGCACGCCTCGTCGTGCGCGGCGGTCCTGCTCGCGACGCCTGCCGAGGTTTCGCATACGTGGGTGCCGAAGCTCGCGGGCAAGGCGATCGTGATCGATCTCTCCGGTGCTTTCCGGCTCCGGCTCAGGGAGTCGTACGCCGTGCATTACGGGTTCGAGCATCACCATCCCGCACTGCTCGAGAAAGCGCAGTACGGCCTGCCCGAGCTGTTTCGCGCCGAGCTCGCGGGAGCGACGCTGATCGCGAACCCCGGTTGTTACGCGACCGCGATCCAGCTCGCCATCGCGCCGGTCAAGAGCCTCGTCACCGGCCGGTGGATCGCGGATGCACTCTCGGGCGTGACTGGCGCAGGGCGAAAGGCAACCGAAGAGATGAGCTTCGTCGAGATCGCGAACGATGTTCGCGCGTATCGCACGCTGCGCCATCAACACGCGCCGGAGATCGCGCAAGGCCTCGCAGGTACGCACGTCACATTCGTGCCGCACCTCGTGCCGATCTCGCGCGGCATCCTGGCGACGTGTCACGCCCAGCTCGCCTCGGGTATCGGCGAGGCGCAGATCAAGGCCGCGTTCGAAGCCGCGTACGGACAAGAGCCGTTCATCGAGCTCGCAGCCAACGCAGATGCCGTCGCGATCAAAGATGTCGTCGGCACGAATCGCTGCAAGCTCGGGTGGTCGGTGGTTGGCGACGAGCTCGTCGTGATCTCGGCGATCGATAACCTCGTGAAGGGGGCGGCAGGGCAGGCGGTCCAGAATCTCAACATCGCGCTCGGCTTGCCCGAGACGATGGGCTTGCAGTTGCGAGGGTTTCATCCATGAAGTTGCCGATCGGATTTCGCTACGCCGGTGTTCACGCGGGCCTCAAACCGGTGCGCAAAGACTTCGCGCTGATCGCGAGTGATGACCCGTGTGTCGCAGCAGGCAGGTTTTCGCTCAATACCGCGGCCGCCGCGCCGATCGTCGATGCGCGCCCACGGTTGCCGAGCTCCGCGATCCGTGGCGTCGTCGTGAACAGCGGCAATGCGAACGCGTTGACCGGCGCGGCAGGACTCGCCGATGTCGTCGCGATCCGCACGGCCGTCGCGCGCGCGATGGGCACGAACGCAGACGCGATCCTCACGGCCTCGACCGGCATGATCGGCGTACGGTTGCCGGCGCAGAAGCTCGTCGCCGCGGCGCCCGCGCTGGTCGCGGCGCTCGGCGCCGCGCCGGAGCCAGCCGCCGAGGCGATCATCACGACCGACACGCGCATCAAGCTCGCGTCACGCCAGATCACGAGCGGTGGCCGCACGGTCACGATCGCGGCGATCGCGAAGGGCTCGGGCATGATCGCGCCGCAGCTCGCGACGATGATCGCCGTGGTCACGACCGATGCGGTGATCGCGCCGCAGATGCTCGACCGCGCGATCGCCGATGCGATCGAGCCGAGCTTTCACTGCCTCGTGATCGACGGCGACATGAGCACGAACGATGCGGTGATCGCGCTCGCGAATGGCCGCGCCGGCAATCCCATGATCAGCGACCCGGGACCGGATCTCGCGGCGTTCACGGCGGCGTTGACCGAGCTATTCAACGATCTCGCACGCGACATCGCCTCGGATGGCGAAGGTGCGACGCGCCTGCTCGAGGTCAATGTCACGGGCGCGCCGAGCTTCGCGATCGCTCGCGACCTCGCGCGCTCGATCGCGGCCAGCTCGCTCGTGAAGGCCGCGATCTTCGGCGCCGATCCGAACTGGGGCCGCGTGCTCGCTACCGTCGGTGCGCGGGCTGGCTCGCAGCGCTATCCGATCGATCCACACGAGGCGACGGTCACGATCCAGGGTCTGGTTGTTTACGCCGGCGGGCCCGTGCTCACCGATCCGCCCGCGCTGCGCGCGAAGATGCGCGCACCCGAGGTGATGATCGAAGTCGCGCTCCATGCGGGTAGCGATGCCGCGCACGCGTGGGGCTGCGACCTCGGTTACGACTACGTCAAGATCAATGCCGACTACTCGTCACTGATCGTGCAGACCGCGGATGGTGGGCTCGCGAAAGACGATCGGCTCACGAACTACTCGCCGACCTTCAAGCGCACGTTGCTCGTCGAGGCGCTGTCGTACATCGCGCGGTTTTCGGGCACCCGGTGCGTGGTGCGGTTCGGGGGCACCGCGATCCAGCGCCCCGCGCTGCAGCAATCGTTCTGCGCTGATATCAAGTTGCTGCGGTCCTGCGGCCTCCAGCCGATCGTCGTCCACGATGGCGGCCCCGACCTCGAATCCCACCTCGTCACGCTGTTGAACCTCGACGGTGGTCACGCGATCGGTGTGTCGGGCAAGGATGGCGGCATGATCCGCGCGACGCATCGCAAGGGCACGGAGCAGGGCGATATCTCGGCGGTCAGCCCGACCATGCTTGAGATGTTTCTCGGCCAAGGGTACGTGCCGGTCGTCGCAGCGGTCGCGCTCGGTGACGATGGCGGCAGCTACGAGGTCGATGCCGATGCGGTCGCTGGCGAGCTCGCGGTCGCGCTGCACGCGCCGAAGTTGATCTATCTGACCGACGCGGCCGGGATCCTCGAGGCGGGCGAGCTGGTGCCCGACCTCTCGGCGAGTGAGCTCGAGGCGAGGCCGGGTGTTGGAGACAGCACCCTGACTCGCGCGGTCGTGCGCGCGTCGCGCGGTGGCGTCGGTCGCGTCCACGTCATCGATGGTCGTACGCCCCACAGCGTGATCGCCGAGCTGTTCACCGATCGCGGTGTCGGAACGTTGGTCACTCCGTGAGCGCGGAGGCCCGCGATCGCCGAAAGCTGATCCGCGAGCTGCTCGTGGCACGTCCGATCGCGACGCAAGAAGATCTCCGCACGGTGCTCGCGGAGCGCGGTCACGACGTTACGCAGGCGACGCTATCGCGTGACCTCGCGCATCTGGGTGCGCGGCGCGCGGCGAGCGGTTACGAGTTGCCCGAGGTTCCGCGGGACGCACCGCTGTTGCCCGATCTCGTGCGCTCGATCGACGATAACGGCACGATGGTGGTCATCCATACCGCACCGGGTGCCGCGCAGATCATCGCGAGCGCCTTGGACCGCGCGAGACCGGTCGAGATCCTCGGCACGATCGCAGGTGACGACGCGATCTTTGTCGCGCCCGCGCGGGGTGTTGCGGCGCAAAAGCTCGTCAAGCGAGTCCGCGAGCTCGTCCGCGCGATCAAATAGGCTTGGGTCGCCCACAGGAATAGCCAAGGGTCCTGGCTTCGTTGCATGATGACAACGCATGCGTTCCGCCTTCATTCTCACCGCCCTTTTGTTCGCGGCCTGTCACGGGAGCGATCCGGCTACTAGCTCCGGCTCGGCAGGCTCGGCTCCGACGACACCGTCCGCCAAACCGGCGGCGACGGGCTCCGCCGGATCCGCTGCGGGGTCCTCGGCTGGATCGGGCGACGGATCGGCCACAGCGGCTGCAGGATCGGGCGCCGGATCGGCGGTCGCCGAAAAGCCGGTGCCACCGCTCGCATCGCCCGTTCCGGCGGGTGGGCACGACTTCACACTCGAAGCCAAGGCACTACTCGCGGTCGGTGCGTGCGGGCAAGGCGCGACGCCCGAGGGCATCACCGCTGACCAAGTGACCAAGCACTGCGACGACGTGAAGAAGGCGCAGACCGATTACACCGACGCGTGGGTGAAGCCAGCGCGCGCGTTCTTCGCCGCCCACGTGCCGAAGGATATCCCGAAGAAGGTCGTCTATCCGTTTTCGGGTGGCGACCTCTCGACGGCGCTCACGGTCTATCCCGATGCCGACGAGATCACGAACATGTCGCTCGAGCCCGCTGGCGATCCGCGCGACATCGACACCCTGCGCGGCAAGGATCTCGACAGGGCGCTCGGCACGGTCGCATTCGAGCTCAAGTTTCTCTACCGCGTGAACTTCTCGAACACCAAGAATATGATCGATGCGATGCGCGGTGGCGCGTTGCCCACCGAGCTGATCTTCGCGCTCTCGGCGATGAAGATCCACGGCTACGAAGTCGTGGGCCTGCGCTACTTCAAGATCAACGACGACGGCACGCTGCACTATCTCGACGACGCGGACATCGCGAAGGCGCCGACCGTTGGCAAGGCGAAGGCCGAGCAGCGCAATTGGCTGTTCTCGAATGCCGAGCTCCAGTTCAGGAAGGCCGGCGGTCGCACGCAGATCTATCGTCACATCCGGCAGAACCTCGGCAACGAGGACAGCCCGGGCATCGGCGCGGGCTTGAAAAAAGATCCGCGCGTGCTGCGCTACCTCGAGCTCAAGGGCCCGGTCGCCGCGATGACCAAGGCCGCGAGCTACCTGCTGTCGTGGGATTCGTTCTCGCTGATTCGCGACTACCTCACGTCGCACGTCGTGTGGATGGTGTCGGACGCGACGGGCGTCGCGCCGAAATGGGGCAAGCCAGCGGGCTACGAGTACGAGACCTACGGCGGCTTCGTCGGTCCACACATCCAGGCCGGCAGCGGCATCTCGAAGGATTGGCGCACCGAGTTCGACAGCGAGCCCAAGCGCGAGCTCGGCTTCCGGTTCGGCTATTACGACATCAAGAACGTGAACCACCTCGTCATCATGCGTAAGAAGAGCTGAGCGTCGTCGTCGACGACAGGTAGGACACGCAGCGACATCGACTGCACGATCAGCGAGATCGCTCCACGAATGTTCCCGTCGCATGAATTGCGCTTCGGTCGATTCCACTACCATCCATGGCGAGCATGAGTGGTGCGAACTGTCCGAAGTGCGCCTGCGCCGTGGCACTTCACGAAGGGAAACCGATCATCACCACGACCGGTGCGGTCGAGCTGTGGCACGCGTCGTGTTGGGCCGTGCGTCACGCACGCCCTGTCGAGGCTGTCGCGGTGATCGCACCGCGGTCTCTGTTCGAACGCACGGCCGAACGCATGGACGGGCGCTGGCGCTATGTCGCAACAGGTTCGGCAGCGCTGGTCCTGTTCGCGTTCGCGGTCTCGGGGGGCAAGGCGGCCACGGCCTCGGCCGTCGCGCTCGATTTCGGCAACGACGAGCACGTCACGCTTCGTCAGCACAACAGCGCGCCCGATGATGCGCCGCCGAAGCTTCACGAGCCGACCTATGCGGTCCCGATGATCGATGGGGTCGCGCTCGACGAGCAATATCCATCGCTGCTCGATTGGGTCCATCCGGTCACCGGCGCTGCCGAGAAGATGCCGGAGCAGGCGAGCCGTCACTTTGGTGCCGAGCGCAGAGGCATCGAACGCAGCGAGTGCGGCGCGGGCCATTGCGGCGTCGATCTCGACGGTCCCGAAGGTCGCCCGGTCGTTGCGGTCGCCGACGGTATCGTTGTTCGCGTCGAGCGCCACGAGCTCGGTCTCGACGGACGCAGCGGTCGCTACGTTCGCATCGAACACGACGACGGCACGCTCACCTCGTACATGCACCTCGACGATGTCGCGCAGGGGCTCGAGCCCGGCGATCATGTCGACGGTGGTCAATACATCGGCACCCTCGGCGCGACCGCTGTCTATACCGCAGCGCCGCATCTCCATTTTAGCCTCGAAGTCCCGAACGCCGCAGGCACGCACGGCGACAACACGAACACTCACTACGTCGATCCCGCACCGTTCCTGATGCACGCCTCGGTCGCGCCGATGCCCGAGCGCAAGCACGCGATCAAACCTGCGATGTAGGGCTATATTCCGGGCGTGGCGACCCGAGAAGATTGGATGCGCAGGCTCGGCCCGCTCTACGGCGGGGCGGTTGCGATCGTCCATTCGACCCCGTTGAAGTGGGACGCGCTCGGCGAGGAAGCGCGCTCGCCGGGTTGGGTCGTCGCGCTCGGCCTGCCGATCGGTATGATCGCCTACATCGTCGCGGTGCTCGCAAGGCTGTGTGGCTTTCCACTGCCGATCGCCGCATTGCTCGGCCTGGCGACCCTTACGGTTGCATCGGCTGGCTTGATCGAACGCGGCGTGGTCGATCGGCTCGATCGCGCAGCCGATACGACATCTCCGACCGTCACCGCGATCCTCGTGCTGATCTTTCTCACGCTGATCCGCGCGGCCGCGATCATCGTGTCACCGCCGAGCGCCTGGCTTGGCATCTTCGTCGCGACCGCGATCACGGGCCGGTGGGCCGCGGTGTTCTTACAATCGCTTGGCGATCCGATCCTCGATGATCGTGCGCCGCGCTCGCTCGTGGCGACACCGGCGCCGCTGTGGCTCACCGCTGCGCTCAGTGCGGGTGTGCTCGCACTCGATGTGGTCGGCCTCGGCAAAGCGGGCGTCGTCGTCATCGCGCTCGCCGCTGCCATCGTGTTCGGTCTCGGACTGGATGCGCAGCGCCGCGATCATGGCCTGAGCTCGCCGACCGTCGCGTGTGCAGCCGCAGTCGGTGAAGTGATGGTGCTGCTCCTCGCGACGCTCCGCGCTTAGCGGCGCTTGGCGGCGCGGCGCATCGTGGAGAAAGTTCACGAGCCGCGCCTGGCAACGCGGTGGCAGCTGCGCGAACCGTGTCGCGACCGCGTCGCTATGCGCGGGGGCCACGAGGCGCATGTACACGAGCAGGACGGTTCGTCGATCGGCGTGCCTTCTCGGAGGTCCCACGTCCGAGATCCTTCGCGATCAGCGAAGCCACCATGGCCCGCGGCTACGCGCAATCCCTTGCCGAGCTTCGAGCCGAAGCCCAATCTTCGTACACCCGCCCGCGTTCACGCACGCGCGCGAGAAGCTCGGTGATGGTGTCGACGTGATCTTGCGAGAGCACCAGGTCCTTCGACGTCTGCGTGACCGGCACGCGCTTGGCAAACTGCCCGAGGCGGTCGTCGAGCACGCTGCGCACGCCGGCGGCGATGTCCTTGGGCTCCTTGGGCTCCTTGGGCTCCTTGGGCTCCTTGGGCTCCTTGGGCTCCTTGGGCTCCTTGGGCTCCTTGTGCTCCTTGTGCTCCTTGTGCTCCTTGGGCTCCTTGGGCTCCTTGGGCTCCTTGGGCTCCTTGGGCTCCTTGGGCTCCTTGGGCTCCTTGGGCTCCTTGGGCTCCTTGGGCTCCTTGGGCTACTTCGCTCGATGCCACGCTCGCGACCGCGCGGACTCGGCGGCACGCACGGTCAAGCTGCTCGCGAGTGGGTACTGGCGAGATGATCGCCGTCGGTCTCCGATCCTTGGCGGAGCGACGCGGGCCACAGCTTCGCGCGCTGTTGCCGGTTGCTCGCATGCATCTCGATGCTGGACACGGGTCGCGACCAGTCACTGCCACCGCTCGTCTTGGTGCGGGTGAGCACCACCCGACTGCTGAAGTTGTCGCCTACCGCCGCGCGAACGGCGAGGGCTTGTCGTGTGCTAGGGCCTCCAGGTTGACGAACAGTGGCGTGCGTCCGAGCGGCGCGCATTCGCGCGCATTCGCGCGCGACGGTCCGCTCCCGTGAGATTACAGGCGAAGCTGCGTGCACCGAGCTGGCGAGGTTCGAGAGCAATGCGATCTCACGCACGACGTCATGAATACGCTGAATCATTGCGAGCATCTGACCGACCAGCATCCCAAACTTTTATCGGACTTACGCGCGCTTGGGCTCGAGCATGACCACCGTCGCCCCCCATTGCCCGCTGGTCTCGTCGCCGAGCTTGTAGCTCGCCACGTCATCGTGCTGGGCGAGCACGGAGTGGGTGATCGTGCGGAGCGTGCCTTTGCCCTTGCCGTGGATGATGCGAACGCTCGGCATACCTTCGGCCCGCGCGGCACGCACGTACTCGTCGACGACATCGGCGCACTCCTCCGGAACGAACGTGTGGAGATCGAGCTCGGTCGTGAGGACCGGCATCACGAATTGCATCGGGTCGAGATCGTCGGTGTCAGGCATCAGCCTGGCCACTGGGAGGTGTCGGGGACGAACGGAATGATCCGGCGACGGAGGTCGGGCGGGACGCGCGCGTCGAGGATCTTCGCGACCTCGTCGGGTCGGTAGAGCTGCGAGAAGTGCATCATCACGATCGTCTCGTTCGTGAACTTGTCGGCGCGCTCGATGACTTCGTCGAGGTGGATGTGGCAGCCGGCGCGTGCGGCGTCGCGCGATTTGCGTGCATCGAGGAACGTGCACTCCATGACGAGGACGCGCGGCGCGAACAGCTCGGGCCCGTGATCGAACGCGGAGATCAGGGTGTCGGTGACGTAGGCGAGCTCGGCGCGTTCCTCGTGCTCGAGCATCTGCTCCCCGGCGCGCCGACGGGCGGCGATCTCGGGACCGGCGAGGCCGTGGAACTCGGGCTTGAGCTTGGAGACCCGGCGCGTGATGACGTACGCGAGCGAGGGCACGGGGTGGAAGGTCCGGACGGCCTTGATGCGGAGGTCGCCGCGCAGCTCGCGCTCTTCGCCGGCGATCATGCCGATGGCTTCGATCTCGAGGGGCCAATGCTGGAGCTTGGTGAGGGAGCGAAGTGCGGCGGTGAGATCGTCGACGATCTCGGCAGGCATGATCACGCGGGGAGGGCGGGTCTTGCCGTGGAGCGCGCGGATACCGAGCAGCGCGGGGAGCGAGCCGATGTGATCGACGTGACCGTGGGACAAGAGGATGGTGTCCATCGTCGCGAGCGAGCGCAGCGGCATGCCGGCGTCGAACAGGATGCCGAGCTCGGGGCAGGCGAGGGAGGTGTAGACACCGCCGAGGGAGATGCCTCGCAGCGTGTAGGGACCGGCGGTCACGGACGTCAGCAACTCGGGCAGCATAGCGCGACAGCCTCGGGTGAGCGGGTGGTAGGCTCTAGGCCGCATGGTTGGGTACCTCCTTCTCGCAGTTCTCGCAGTTCTGGCGGTGCTGTTCTTACTCTCGGTCACGCTGCCCGTACCGAGACGGATGTGGGCGTTCAGCCTGATCACCGCCAAGTATTTTTGGCTGTGGGTCGCAGATGCGCTGCAGCTGCGGCGCATGTGGTTCGCGCTCACCGGCCAGAGTGCGAAGTACCAGAAGCTGACGCGACCGCTGCTGATGCGAATGATGTGCGAAGACCTCGGGCCCACGTTCATCAAGTTCGGTCAGATCATCGCGTCTTCGTCGGGCATGTTCCCCGATGCGTACGTCAAAGAGTTCCAGAAGGTGCTCGATCGCGTCAAGCCGTTCCCATTCGAAGACGTCCAGCGCACGTTGATCGAAGAGTTCGGCGCGGAGAAGGCCGCGCACCTGATCGATGTCGAGCCGAAGCAGCTCGCGTCGGCCTCGATCGCGCAGGTTCACACCGCGAAGCTGCGCGATGGCACGCCGATCGTGATCAAGGTCCAGCGCCCGGGCATCATCCCCCGCTGCATGGCTGACATGAAGATCATGCGGTTCATGGCGAAGCTATTCGCGAAGTTCCGTCGCGATGCGGAACTCGCGAACCCTGTCGGCATCATCGACGACTTCACGAACACGCTGGCCGAGGAGCTCGACTTCCGCAAGGAGGCCGCGAACCTCGACAGGTTCAACGACATCATGCGCGAGCTCGGGCACAAGAACATCCGTGCTCCTGTGCCGCAGCACGAGTACACGACCCGCAAGGTGCTCGTGATGGAGAAGTTCATCGGGCTTCGCGTCGATAGCTTCGAGGAGATCAAGGCCAAGGGTATCGATGGCGAGACCAAGCTCGTCGATGGGCTGCGCGCATGGTTTCAGTGCGTCGTGTTCCACGGCTTCTTCCACGGCGACGTCCACGCCGGCAACCTGATGCTGCTCGACGACGACACGATCGGCTTCCTCGATTTCGGCATCGTCGGCCGGTTCGATGACAAGGCGCGCTATCTCGTCACCGACTACATGATCGCGTTCGCGTCCGGGAACTACAAACGGCTCGCGGAGATCATCGTCGAGATGTCGGGCGCGCCCGATACGCTGAACCTCGAAGCGTTCATCGGCGATCTCAAGGAGACGTACAGCCCGCTGCTGACGCTGTCGTTCGGTCAGGTCAACTACGCCAACTTCTTGCCGGGCATCCAGAAGACCGCAACGCGCCATCGGATGAAGATGCCGAACGAGTTCATCTTGATCACGAAGCAGCTGCTGTACTTCGATCGCTATGCGAAATCGCTCGCGCCGAAGCTCAACGTCTTCACGGATCCGCGGCTCGTGCTCGGCATGATGCAAGACATCCAGAAGGCGCGCGCGATGGTCGAAGCGAAGAAATCGGTCTGACACAGCGAGCCGTGATGATCGGCGGATCGAACCCGACGATCAGCTGCGGAGCTTTGCCATATACCCGGGTTGCCTGCGTGCTACGCCAAGGTCTGGCTGCCGGGCTGGACCGCGCGCGGCGTCGCCAGCTTCTCCGAGCCCGGGGTCGTCGTTTGCCACGATCCTCGGCTTGACCCGGGGGTACCGCTAGCGCACGACGCGCTTGACATGACATCAAAGTGATATCAATATGATGTCATGGCGATGAAAGAGCGTGATGCGGTCTCGATGTCGGGTTGGGTGGCGCTGTTGCTCGGGTTGGCCGCGCTCGGCGCGACGATCGTTCCGTTAGCGCAGATCCCGAAACATCAGCTGGATCCGGCGCCGTATGCGTTGGCCGCGGTCGGCTTGTTCATCGCCGGCATCATCCTCCTGGTCGGTTGTATCGTGATCGGCCCGAACGAAGCGCGCGTGCTCACCTTTTTCGGGCGCTACACCGGCACGGTTCGGACCTCGGGCTTGCGGTGGGTCAATCCCTTCACCAACAAGCGGAACGTCTCGCTGCGTGCGCGCAACTTCGAGAGCGCGAAGATCAAGGTCAACGATATCGATGGCAATCCGATCGAGATCGGGGCGGTGATCGTGTGGCGCGTGACCGATACCGCGCAGGCGATGTTCGATGTCGAGAGCTTCGGTAATTACGTCCAGATCCAGGCCGAGTCGGCGGTCCGCAACCTGGCGATGCACCATCCCTACGACACGCACGACGAGGCGAAGGTGAGCCTCCGGGGTCACTCCGAGGTCGTCGCGAACTTGCTGCGCAAGGAAGTCGACATGCGGATTCACGCCGCAGGGTGCGAAGTCGTCGACGCTCGCATCGCGCACCTCGCGTACGCACCGGAGATCGCGCAAGCGATGCTCCAGCGTCAGCAGGCTGGCGCGATCATCGCGGCGCGAACGCTGATCGTCGAGGGTGCCGTGTCGATGGTCGAGATGGCGCTCAACCAGCTCTCGCAGCGCGGCATCGTCGTGCTCGATCCCGAGCGCAAAGCCGCGATGGTCTCGAACCTGTTGATCGTGCTGTGTGGCGAGCGCGGCACACAGCCCGTCGTCAATGCCGGCACGCTCTACTGACCAACGCCGGTGGCCGAGCGCAAACCATTCCTGCTCCGCGTCGATCCCGCGGTGCTCGACGCGTTGCAAAAGTGGGCGTCGGACGATCTGCGCAGCTTGAACGCGCAGATCGAGTTCGTTTTGCGGGATTCGCTCGCGAAGACGGGCCGGCTCCGCGCGAAAAAAAACGCCTAGCAGAGATGTCCCGCAAATACGCCCTTGGAAGAACGTGCGTGCTGGTCGCTCAGATTTCTGGACACCCTTAGGCGCCGCGCGTAAATAATCGAGCGGCAACTGCGGTGGATGGAATTTCGGTTTGGCGTGGACGGTTTCTGCGTTCAGATGCCCGACGTGGAACGGATTCGCAGGAAATATGAGGCGCTGGCCAG
>Ga0209511_1000585_pt1 | contig 36077 bp, 28 predicted proteins | sample SSSSmetaG_FD_184141 | JGI IMG/M metagenome (GOLD analysis project Ga0209511, IMG submission 184141) | Glacier valley bacterial and archeal communities from Borup Fiord, Nunavut, Canada, to study Microbial Dark Matter (Phase II) - ​SSSS... | ecosystem: Environmental > Aquatic > Freshwater > Ice >... | reverse complement strand
TACCGCGCTAACCTGTTCTTGACTGCATTTGTAGCCATCCCCGCCAATGGGCAGGTGTTCCTTCAGGATATTTTCAACAATTTGCCGGACATCTTCTGCTTTTAGCTGTTCTTTCGGTATGATCATCTAGAGGCCTCTTGGCGACTGGTTGTGGATGGTACTTAAACCTTATCGCCTTTAGGCCTCCCGTCAACCATTCCTGCCCAATTCGTGATCTACTGAAGTTTGTTTGCGCAAGCTTTTGGCGAGGCGCTGCTGCCCAATTATCGCGCGAAACCCACATTACAAGTCATTGATCCGTTATATGTAGCCCGCTTGCAAACTGCACAGCAGTATGTCAGCGGCTTTCTGGCGATCCTCGGATTGTTTACGGTGATCGTCATTCTGTTTTGCGCCGCCGAGTTCGTGCGTGGCTATCAAGCAGGCAGTTCGCCTGAATTTTTGTGGGATGGCTTGATCGTCTCTAATACGCGGCTGCCGGACGGGTTGCGAGCGGTCAACGGTATTATGCCGGGCAGCGCTGCACAGTCCGCAGGCTACCAGATCGGGGACGAAATCCAGGACGATCTGATCCTCGACAACAGCAATCCGAATGGCGCTTATCAAGTGAACGGGGTGGCGCGCTCAACCCTCAATATCGATTGGCAGCCTAAGCCTGGCAGTCAGATCGAGCGCCCTGTTCAGCGTGGCACGGCGATGATTCAGTTAGATTACACACTTCAACGCAGCACCTATTCATTATTCACCCTGGCCGCAACCCTCATTGCATCGTTCATTGGCGTCCTGTGCGGATTTTGGATGCTGCGTCGGTGGGGCGCCGAACCTGGCATTCAGGTGTACGTGCCGCTTACCTTCTTTTTTAGTCTTTTCATCGTAGCGCGTGCGGTCGCTAATTTGATTCTGTATTTCGATACATTGACCTACCATCTTTGTTTAGCCGTCTTATTACATATTATCCTGGTTTTCCCAGAGCCAGCGACCTGGGTTAAGCAGCATCCGCACCGCATCTGGTGGATTTACGCGCCTGTCACTGTGGGAATATATTATTTACTGACGCGCACGCCGATCATTTTACCGATTATCCACTTGCCACTTCAGGCGCTGGATTATGTTGTCTATGCGCTGGCGATTATTATTTCGCTAATAATCAAATGGATTCGGTATGATATAAAAAAATACCCGGATGTGCATTGGCTCATCTATGGATTAGGGTTTGCAATGGCTTTGAGTGTGTATTATGTAGTGGTATTCTATGTGCTGCCGGCGCAAGTGCTGAACGATGTTTTAGGTGGGGCCACCTTCCAAACGGTCGTGAATGATATTGTGCTGGTTCTGTTGCAGAGCTTCTTGCCTATTTTGATCGCGGTTGGCGTACATCGTATCCAAAAGCAGCTAGGCACAACTTCATCGCACTTTGTGGTTGTGCCTGCGAATCCTTAGCAGCCCATCACAGGAGGTTTGCGCTTAAAGGGCCGGGGTGCAAGCCACTGCGCTCAATGTTTGATGACGCTGTGGCGAATACAAAAATTCGTTAATCCCCATTAGCGCGTCTTACGCTATAGTTAGCCTACGCTTGTGTTCAGCCACGCTTGCCCGCGTTGCGCGGAGTTTTGAACAAATACGATTGCAAAACACCATTAATTTAGGAGGGACATAGCATGTCCGTTGTGAAAGCCCATGACAGTTTTGGGGCGCGCGCCACCTTCGATCGCGGAGACGGCACGACCGCTTATTATTACCGCCTGAGCACGCTTGAAGAAGCTGGTCTGGTAACGATGAGCCGCCTGCCCTATTCGATCCGCATTTTGCTAGAGTCCGTGCTGCGCAGTGAAGACGGCTACGCGATCAGCAAAGAAGATATTGCTGATCTGGCAAAATGGGACGCCAAAAACGTCGTCTCGCGCGAACTGCCCTTCAAGCCGGGGCGCGTGATCCTGCAAGATTTTACGGGCGTCGCGTGCGTCGTTGATCTCGCTGCGATGCGTTCGGCCATGCACCGTTTGGGCGGCAACACCAAGCGCATTCAGCCAGAGATTCCAGTCGATCTGGTGATCGATCACTCGGTGCAGGTCGATCAATATGGCAGCGAGCAGGCGTTGCAATTCAACATCGATATGGAGTTCGAGCGCAACCGCGAACGCTACGAGTTTCTGCGGTGGGGTCAAAGCGCTTTCGATAATTTCCGCGTCGTGCCTCCCTCCGTGGGCATTGTACATCAGGTCAATCTGGAATATCTGGCGAAAGGCGTCCTGACCCGTCCCTCCAAAGACGCAGCGGACGATCGCGTGGTCGCTTACCCGGATACGCTGGTCGGCACGGACTCGCACACCACCATGATCAACGGGTTGGGTGTGGTCGGTTGGGGAGTCGGCGGCATTGAAGCGGAAGCGGTCATGCTCGGCCAACCGATTTATATGGTCACGCCGGAAGTGATCGGCTTTCGCTTATCGGGCAAACTGCGCGATGGCGCGACGGCGACCGATCTAGCATTGACCGTCACGCAGATGCTGCGTTCGCGCGGCGTGGTCGATAAATTCGTCGAGTTCTTCGGCCACGGTTTGAGTAACGTGCTGCTGCCCGATCGCGCAACGATCGCGAATATGGCACCCGAATATGGCGCGACGATGGGCTTCTTTCCGGTTGATGATGAAACGCTGCGCTACTTACGCGCCACGGGTCGCACCGAACCTGAAGTCAAGCTGGTAGAAAACTACTACAAAGCGCAAGGCTTGTTCCGCACCGACGACTCGCCTGATCCTGAATATACCGCCGTGTTGGAGCTGGACTTAGGCGCGGTTGAGCCGAGTCTGGCCGGACCCAAACGTCCGCAGGATCGCGTGCGCCTGTCGGATATGAAGGAATCGTTCGAGTCCGCTTTACGCGCGCCCGTCGCCAGCCGTGGTTTTGCGCTGGACAGCACGCAGTTGGCGCACACCGGCGATGTGATGTTGTCGAGTGGCGAGCATGTGCCGATCACGCATGGCGCGGTCGTAATCGCCGCGATCACAAGCTGCACGAATACCTCGAATCCGTCAGTGATGCTCGGCGCAGGTTTGCTCGCCAAAAAAGCAGTTGAGCGCGGCTTGCATGTGCCACCGTATGTTAAGACGAGCCTTGCGCCCGGATCGCGTGTGGTCACTGAATATTTGAAGGCCGCCGGACTGATGGACTCGCTTGATACGTTGGGCTTCAATGTGGTGGGCTACGGCTGCACAACGTGCATCGGCAACAGCGGCCCACTGCCTGAAAATGTGGCGCAAGCGGTCACTGAAGGCGATTTGGTCGCGTCCGCCGTACTGAGCGGCAACCGCAACTTTGAAGGGCGCATCAATCCGCTGGTACGCGCCAACTATCTGGCCTCGCCGCCGATGGTGGTAGCGTATGCGCTGGCGGGCACCACGGACATCGACATGATCAATGAGCCGCTTGGCATGGGTACGGATGGTCAGCCGGTGTATCTGAAAGATATTTGGCCGACTCAGCAAGAGATCGCGGAACAAATGCAGCACGCCGTCACGCCTGAAACGTTCATGCGTTTGTACGGCAATGTCAGCGCATCAAACCCACAGTGGAATCAAATCCCGATCACGGGTGACAGCGATTTGTATGCGTGGTCGAACGACTCGACGTACATTCAGGAGCCGCCGTTCTTCGATAATCTGATGACCAATACGGGCGCGCAGGATATTGTCGATGCGAACATTCTGGCGCTGCTCGGTGACACGGTAACGACCGATCACATTTCACCAGCGGGTAACATCGCGGGTGACAGCCCCGCCGGACATTTCCTGCTGGAACATGGCGTTCAGAAGCGCGATTTCAACAGCTACGGCACGCGACGCGGCAACGATCGCGTGATGGTGCGCGGTACGTTCGCCAATATCCGGCTCAAGAATATGCTGGTGCCGGGCGTTGAAGGTGGCGTGACATGCTATGTGCCGAAGGGCGAAGTCATGTCGATCTTCGATGCCGCCCAACAATACAAAGCGGCGGGCATTCCGTTGGTAGTGATCGCGGGCAAAGAGTATGGCACGGGCAGCTCGCGCGATTGGGCAGCCAAAGGCACGTACTTACTCGGTGTGCGCGCGGTGATTGCAGAGAGTTTCGAGCGCATCCATCGCAGCAATCTGGTGGGCATGGGCGTTTTGCCGCTGCAATTCAAGGACGGTCAGAACGCGCATCTGCTCGGCCTGACGGGTGAAGAAACGATCACCATCGAAGGTATCGCGGGTGAGCTGACGCCGCGTCAGGAAATGACGGTACACGCCAAACGGCGCGATGGCACTTCCTTCACGTTCGCAGCGATCGCGCGGCTCGATACGCCGGTCGAAGTGGATTACTATCGCAACGGTGGCATTCTGCAAACTGTCCTGCGCGGTTTGCTGGATGAGCAGTGGTCACAGCCGCAAGCACCGCTGCCGCCGCAATAAGTAACCAGTTGTTTTTGCCCCTTCGCGCGTTATGCTGAAGGGGCTTTTATTTTGTTGTTTTCGTCTATTTGCCCCCAAAGGATTTTTACGCGTGCAAAACTTAGCTCAAAAATCGGTGAAACCTGCCCTGATCGTACATGGCGGCGCAGGCACTATTCCGCCGGAAGAACATGCTGCCTATCTCGCTGGCTGCCAACTGGCTGCGAAAATTGCCTGGAAATTGCTTGAAGGTGGGGCGCGCGCCTTGCATGTGGTGGAAACTGCCGTGCGTATTCTGGAAGACGATCCGACCTTCGACTCCGGTTATGGCAGCGTGCTCAACGCACAGGGCGAAGTCGAGATGGACGCGATCATCATGGACGGCGCAGCGCTCGACCTGGGCGCAGTGATCGCCGTACAAGGGATCGCGAATCCGATCACGCTGGCACGGTTGGTCATGACCGATACGCCGCACAAGATTCTGGCGGGCAATGGCGCTCGTGACTTTGCCGCGCATAAAGGAATTCCGCTGCTGAGTCAGGCGGAATTGACCGCGCCGAAAGCCCGCGAACGTTACGAGAAGCACAAGGCCGATGCTGCACTCGATTCGTCGTCAAAAGGCACTTGCGGAGCGGTGGCGCTTGATAGTTACGGCGGGATCGCGGCGGCCACCTCGACGGGCGGCACACCCTTCAAAATGGCGGGACGAGTAGGCGATACGCCGTTGATCGGCTCAGGCGCGTATGCCGATAATCAAACGGGCGGTGCATCAGCCACCGGGGACGGCGAGCAAATCATGCGCGTGGTGCTCAGCAAGACGGCCACTGACGCGATCGGGCACGGCATGGATGCACAAGCCGCCGCCGATTATGCGATCCGCGTGATGGTCGAGCGCGTCAACGGCATCGGCGGAATCATCGTGGTTGATCACAATGGCAATATAGGCTTTGCGCACAGTAGTCAGAATATCGCGGTGGCTTGGTCAAGCGATGGTACGATTCACGGCGCAATGCAGCGATCGAGCTGAACATCGAGAAACAAATTGGGACTACTGTGAATTATTTGTGAATAATTTACTACGCTGTAACTTATTCAGCTTTTAGGTGGTACACTGAGGAGATCAATTTGCATTAATCAGAAAATTTCAGACTATGAAGCGTTTTCGCCGTATCGTCCTTGCCGTTTGTCTCGTAAATTTTGCCGTTTCGACGGTTCTTCTGCTCAACATCACAGCGCCTAACCCAACGCACCGCCGCTATTCTACTCAGACGCCGCTTACCACTGGACAGGATAGCTCCAACGCCATTGGTGACAGCGGCGAACGTGTGCTTTCTCAGGATTTGGGCGTGCCGCGCAATGATTTACCCGATCAGCGCCAATGTTTTTGCAACAATCCGATCTATAACATGCCGTCGGATTGTCGTGTGTGCATCGCGTACTATCAGGGTTTGACAGCTCAGTTCCGCCGTCCAGATTTTATGACCAGTGGTTTTGTTGGTGAGTCCAAAAATGTGCTCAGTCTGCGCTATCGAGACAACGACATTTTGAATCAGATTGGCGATTACGCACTGGCAAGCCGCACCTTACATCGACCATTGTGGGTGTACACACGCGTCGATACGAATGTCGATCCAGAATATTACGATATGATTGCACGAACAGGTGGCGGCGTTGTGCGGTATTTCACAGTACCGGGTTGGAATGATTCGGTCGATATGGGCGCGCGTAATATTTTGCTCGGCTCATTGGCGCTGTTCGTCTTATTCGGCGTTTGGGAATTGGGTTCGCGCCGTCAGTGGGGTTATCAAGGCGGCAGTCGTCAACCCGCTGCTGATCCAACTCCCCGCGCACCAAAACCATCTTCAAAATCCGATCCGGTTGGGGACGCAATCGATTCGTTCGATCGCGCTGAAGATTTTATAAAGATCAACCGAAACAAGCTCGACTAATATTTCCACTGCATCCCCTCTTTGTTTTGCGGCAAAGAGGGCATGAGTTGTTTTTAGGAGGCTTTAGGCGGTCGCGACGGGCTGCGCGTCCCATCGTATTCCTGAAATCTACTGTTGCGCACTACTAGTAATCCGCCACAGTAGATTGCTTGCTTAATGCCCCGATCTTCAGGCCGGGGCAATGCTTGGAGAGGAGCTTAAGCGTCAGGCCAGGCTTGGCGCAGTGCCGAACTTCGGCGGAATATCGCTGCTCTGGTTTTGATCGCGGGCGGGTTGTATAGTGGGCGTTTGCGGCTGATAGCGCAGCGCAACGGCACGGCCACCCATCAACTCAAGGAATTCATCACGGTTGATCGTCTCGACTTCGAGCAAGCGGCTGGTGATCAGTTCCAGCTTTTCGCGGTACTCGGTCAGGATGCCGTGGGCGCGCTCGTGGGCAGCGCTCACCAGACGAAGCACTTCTTCATCGATCGCCTCGGCTACTGATTCGCTGTAATCGCGTTGTTCGCCCATTGAGCCACCGAGGAACATCATTTCTTCTTTTTGACCGAACACGCGCGGTCCGAGCTTGCTGCTCATGCCCCAACGGGTGACCATCGCACGCGCAATCTTGGTGACTTGTTCCAAATCGTTCGATGCGCCGGTGGTGACCTCGTTGAAAATGATCTCCTCAGAGGCGCGACCACCCAAAGCACCCGCCATCATGTCTTCAAACTCACCGGCAGTCTTGGACATATTATCGTCGTCCGGCATACTCCAGGTGACTCCGCCAGCCATGCCGCGCGCCACAATAGTGACCTTGCGAACCGGATTGCACTTCGGCAGCATGTGCATGACGACCGCGTGACCCGCCTCGTGATAAGCGATCATGCGCTTTTCGTCAGGTGTAATGATGTGCGACTTGCGCTCTGGTCCGAGCAAGACGCGCTCCAAGGCTTCTTCGCAATCGCGCATAGCGATGCTTTTCTTGTTCTTGCGCGCCGCCACGATCGCAGCCTCATTGACCAGATTCTCGATATCTGCGCCGACAAGTCCAGGCGTCGATTTGGCCAGCACCGACAAATCCACATCGGCGGCCAGCGGTTTACCGCGCGTATGCACTTTGAGGATCGCTTCACGGCCACGCATATCAGGCCGATCCAGGATTACGCGCCGATCAAAACGGCCCGGTCGCATCAACGCCGGATCGAGAATGTCGGGGCGGTTGGTGGCGGCAATGATGATCACGTTGGTATCAGTATCAAAACCGTCCATCTCGACCAGAATCTGATTGAGCGTTTGTTCGCGCTCGTCATGGCTGCCGCCCAAACCAGCACCCCGGTGACGGCCTACTGCGTCAATTTCGTCCACAAAAATGATGCAGGGGCTGTGCCGCTTGGCCTGATCGAACAGGTCACGGACGCGGCTTGCACCGACGCCGACGAACATCTCGACAAATTCCGAACCGCTGATGCTGAAAAAGGGGACACCTGCTTCACCGGATACTGCCTTCGCAAGCAGTGTTTTACCCGTGCCAGGGCTGCCCACCAACAACACGCCTTTTGGAATACGCGCGCCAAGCTGAATGAACTTTTCCGGCTCTTTCAGAAACTCGACAATTTCGCGCAGTTCTTCTTTGGCTTCATCAGCGCCCGCGACATCTTCAAAGGTCACCGTTGGCTGATCGCCCGTGAACAGGCGCGCCCGGCTCTTGCCGAACGACATGGCCTGATTGTTGGTGCCCTGTGCCTGACGCATCATCAAGAAAATAAAGCCGATGATCAAAACAAGGGGTAGGAGCGAGATCAGCAGTTGCGCTATCGGTCCCAGATCAGTAGGCGCTACGTAATCGATCTTCAGGGTAGCAATCTTGTCTTTTGGCACATTCAATGCGGCTAGTTGATCTTCCAGACTGGAGATCGGATTTTTATGCGTAATAGCCTGCGTGCCATCCGTATAGGTCACGCGCACATCGTTCGCGCCAACCACCGAGATTGATTGAATGTCGTGATTGCTGGTGCTGCCCGTGATGATTTGTCGCGCAAGGTCGCTGATCGATACATCCGAGGGCACCGGCTGACCATTGCCGCGCACACCCAGTACAATTGCCATGACTGCAATCCCGATCAGGACATACACAAACAAATTTCTAAAGCGTGGATTGTTCACTACCTATTGAGCACACTTCCAGTCTGACTGATGAGGTGTGCTGCCTCCTTTCAACCCTTTATAAACACTTACAGTACAGGTGCGTAAGCCATTCGATGCGTTGATTATAGCAATGTGTGCTGCAAAATGCAGCAACATTTGGCAGATAAGCGGGTTCTAACAAATTACTTTCAATCTTCAATTTACCCAATACAGCACATTGCCGAAGTAATCGGAGCGTCAATCGTGCCACCTGTCAAAACACCCTGCAAACTACTCTGGGCGATCTGCACAAATAAGCGCGCCCAATTGTTATACATCCTTGCCAAAGCATTTTGAAGGCTGTCGCCTAGAATTCAGCTTTATCAACACGCGAAACGGAGCAAAGCTCTGTTGTTCTTAGGGGATTACAATGGCTGACTATCAAGCAAGCTACAGTGGATTTCAACGGGTTGCGCCGCGTGTTAACCACAGCGATCGGGTCAGCGACTGGCTCGACACCTGGTTGGAGGGCAGCGCGCCGGACAGCGTTTTGCTCGAACAGCACGGCTTACAGACTCAACATTTTTATGCAGTCGTGGTCTATCGGTCGCTGCGCAGCAGTGCTACGCTTCCGGCACAATGCACAACTTACCTTCAACAAGAGGCAGCACGCCGCCGTTTGAGCGGCCCTGTATTGACCTATCGCGATGGCGTCGTGTTATTTTACCCAATCGAAGACCCCCAACAAACACAACGCTTGAAACGGCTTACTGAAGAAATGCGCGAGCGTCTCTCCGCTCGCTTTGTGGATAGCGAAATGTGCTGCGGGGTGGGGCGTCCGGCGCAGGGCATGGACGATTTGCGCCAATCGTTCCGCGAAGCCTACGATGCGGTGACACTGTGTGCGGAAATGAATACGTCAGCACGCTCTACCTTTTTTGGTGATTTCAGTTTGTATCAACTGCTGCTCTCGCTGAAAAATCCAGCAGAGTTGAATCGCTTCTGCACCACCTGGCTTGCTGATCTGGTCACTTACGACGCTCAACAGCACAGCGACTTACTAGTCACTTTGCGCGTTTATTTCGATAATAACGGCAATACGGCGCGTACTGCGGCACAGCTCAATATTCACCGCAACACGCTGGCCTATCGCTTGAATCGCATTGCGGAGATCACGCGGCTCGATCTGGACGATGCGGACGTGCGCTTGAATTTGCAATTGGCGCTCAAGGCGCGTCAGGTGCTCGCCAGCCAACCGATTCAATAACTCACCTTATGCAGACTGTTCCCTGCCCTGAAGGGACAGGGCTAAAACAGAAGATACACAGTAATCTGCTGTGATTTACATCTGTTTCAGCCCTGGTCTTTAGGCTGGTCTGCCGAGCTGAACCCTTATAAACCGCCTCATCCCGCGCACCTCTACGCGCCGCGCTTTTAATTTCCGCTTAAAAGTGTACAATTGCACGGGCATTTGCAACTCCAGGAGATTCTTTTGATGACTTCACTACGGCGACTCGTCCGTGCCTCACTGTGTACGATCCTCATATACACAATGCTTGCGCTGACGCTGTTCCCTCAAGGCTTTTTACACGCGCAAACCACCCCCACCACGACGCCTCCGGCGGCAGCGCCGAGCACAATTGCCGTGGATGGTTCGGCTATTTTATCACCCGTTGTCCGGCAAGTGGCGAATGCCTATACTGCTAAACATGCCGATGTCAAGATCGATGTGCAAGTATCGGGAACCAGCGGCGGCTTCGATAAGCTGTGCAGTGGTTCGCTCGATATCGCAATGGCTGTCAGTGGCATTACCGATCAGCAGGCGGCAGCGTGCAACGCCAAAAACGTTAATTATGTAGAGACTTTACTCGGTTTCGATGCAGCCGTGATCGTCGTTGGCAGCGCGTCAAAAATTACGTGCATCGCTTCTGATGATCTGGTCAAACTGCTGTCGTCGTCGGCTACTGGTACGATCAAAAACTGGAATCAGGTAGCGACGACTTTAGCCGATCAGCCGATCGGCACGGTATACGTCACGACCGACGCCCGCGCTCGCGATCTGGTCGCACCGCTGCTCCCTGGCAGCATCCTGCGTACCGATCTCAACGGCCAAAGCAGTCTGGATGCGCTGATTGCAAAATTGACCGCCGAACCTACCAGCATCGCTTTGTTGACGTTAGGCGATTTTGCGGCGCAATCAGGCAAACCGTTCCGCGCGCTGGATGTCAAAAATGGCGCAGCGTGTATCACGCCGAACGCTGCCAACTTCGCTGAAGCCCGTTATCCGGCTGCGCAGCCGCTGTACTTATATGCCAATGTGGGCAGCCTTGCGCGCCAATCCGTCGCAGACTTCATGAATAGTCTGGTCGGGAACGATGGACAGTCGGCGTTGTCGGCTTTGAACTTCATCAAAGCAGATGATACTGCCTATACGCGCGATCAAACTTATCTGACCGGTAAGCGCGCCGGACGCACGTTCAGCCGTATTCAAAGCGTGAACGTTCCCGCCGATACGCAAGGCACAGTGACGGTGGGCGGCGCGCCGAGCTTAGCGCCGATTATCAAGGACATCAGCGCTGCTTTTCAACCGCGCTATGCCAAAGTGACCGTCACACCCACCACGTACAGCAATGAGGACGGCTTTATCAAGCTGTGCGCCAACACCATCGATATGATCGGCGCTACCCGGCTGCCCACCGACGCTGAACTGACTGCCTGCAAAAATAACAATGTGCAGACCTTACAACTCAACCTTGGCGCGCAAGCCGTGGTCATGCTGATCAACAGCGGCAACACGTTTGCTACCTGCCTGACCTACGATCAGATCGCCAGGATTTTCGGCGCAGCTTCCAATGGCAAAGTCAAAAAATGGTCGGATGTGAGCGATAAATTTCCAGCGACCGATCTGCTGATCCTGACGCCTGCCGATGGCAGCAGCGCCACTGATTTGCTAATCACGAGCACTTATCGCGCGGGCAGTCCGACGACCACCGTATCGGCAAACGCTACCGCTGCGGCCACTGGTCTCGCAACAGCAGCAGCAACCGCAGTGCCAACGATCGTTCCAACGGTTGCTCCGACCGCCATTCCTGCCACGCTGGTTCCGGGAAGCACGGCTGCCGCCACTGCTGCGGTATCCGCGTCCAACATTTCTGCGCCGCTGCCACGCCACGATACGGTGACCAACGACGATCCGCTGTATCGCGCGGCAGGTACTGCCAATGCAGCGGGCGCTATCACGCTGATGACCTACAAAGAATATCAAAAGGTCAAAGCAGCAGTGACGCTGGTACAAGTCGATGCGGGCAAAGGCTGCGTCACGCCGTCCGATAAGACGATCGCTGACAATACCTATCCGCTGACACAGCGCGGCTATATGTTCCTGAACATGAATGCGTTTACGCGGCCAGAAGTCAAGGCGTTTGCGTGGTATCTGCTGAGCGACGACGCGGTGACCGTGATCAGCGGCGACAAAGAACCCTTGAGCGGGATCGATGCGGCCAGCTTTGCGACAGCACGCGATACCGCCCTTCAAAAGTTTTCGCAGCCGGTTATGACGCCGACTCCGTTGGCGAGCGCAACCAGCGGCACTCCGATACCGCAGCCGCCCGCCGTGATACCCCTGGCATCGCCCACACCTGCCGCTGCCACGCAATAGATAACCGTGCCCTGCCCCCGATGGGACAGGGTTCATACAGCAGATAGAACGCAACGCGCTTATGTTTCAGCCTCGGTCTTTAAGGCCAGGGTGTCGAGCAGCTCAATCAGGCATTCAGCAGCGCTTCGATATCGAGCTTCTTCATTTTGAGCATGGCTTGCATCGCGCGTTGTGCTTTTTCTGGATCAGGATTGCCCAACGCTTGGTCTAACGCATTCGGAACGATCTGCCAGGAAAGGCCAAATTTGTCTTTGAGCCAACCACACTGGCTTTCTTCACCGCCTGCTGTGAGTTTTTCCCACAGATCATCCACTTCGGCTTGCGTTTCACATCTCACGAAAAACGAGATGGCCTCAGTGAATTTGAATTGCGGGCCAGCATTGAGCGCCATGACGGTTTGCCCATCAAGCTCAAACGTCGTTGAGAATACCGGCCCGTCACCAATGCGGCTGATATTGATGACTTTCGAGTTATTGAAAATAGAGACGTAAAAGTTCATCGCTTCTTCAGCTTGCGTGTCGAACCACAAAAACGGGGTGATTTTGTTCATCAGGTGAAGTTCCTTATTTGGTACAGCTTACTTGCAACGGATAACGCACTCATTATAGCGCCAATAGAACGTTTGTTCAATACACCCTGGGCAGTGCACAAAGCTACGCTGTTTCCATGATCAGATCATGTAGTGCGCGAACGGTCGCTGCGGCGTCGTGCTCGGCCACCACCAGCGAAATGCTGCATTCGCTCGATCCTTGCGCAATCACCAGCACATTGATCGCGTGCTCCGCCAACGCGCTGAACACACGCGCCGCCACCCCTGGCTCGCTGCGCATTCCAGCGCCTACCGCAGTGATGATCACCACATCTTCTTGCACCCATACGCGATCAATGTCACGGCGCGCGATCTCCGCGTGCAGTTCATCTTTGATCGCATCAAGTGCGGCCATTGTCCGATTGCTTGGCAGCACAAAACAAAAGCTCTGCTCGGATGAGGCTTGTGAAATCATCAGAATGCTGGCGTTAGCGCGCGCTACTGCCATGAATGTGCGCCCTGCGATCCCCGGTACGCCGATCATGCCGCGCCCTTCTACGGACAACAAATGCACATCCTTGATAATCGTCACCGCTTTGACCACGCCCGGAATGATCTCCGTCTCAGGCTGCACAAGCGTCCCTGGATGATTCGCGTTGAACGTATTGCGCACCCGTAACGGCACACCGCGATCCACGATCGGCTGAACGGTTTTGGGATGCAGCACCTTCGCGCCGAAATAAGCAAGCTCGCCCACTTCCGCGTAGCTGAGCGTCGGCAGCACCCGCGCACCCGCCACTAAGCGCGGATCGGTGGTCATGACACCATCCACATCCGTATAAATCCACAGCTCGTCAGTATCCGCCGCCGCGCCTAAAATCGCTGCGCTGAAGTCACTGCCGCCGCGCCCCAACGTGGTGGTAATGCCGCGTCGGGTTGCGCCGATGAAGCCGGTCACGACTGGAATTTGGCCTTGCGCCAGCATCGGCAGCAGCACGGATTGCACTTGCTCGCGCGTTTCGGTCATGAGCGGCGAAGCGTCCTGAAAGTTATCATCGGTCACGATCAATCCGGTAGCGTCAACGGCGGACGCTTCAAAGCCTTGCTGTCGCAAATAAGCCGCCAACAATCGCGCGCTGAGCCGTTCGCCAAAGGAGGCCATACGATCGAGTGCGCGGGGCGTGGCTTCGCTGAGCACTGTCAGGCTGTGACATAAAGCCGTCAGATCAGCAAAGAGGCTGTCAATATCAGCCAGCAGTGCCGCGCACATCGACATGTCGGTAATGAGTTCGCGCGCGACGGCGTGGTGACGTTGGCGCATATCATCAAGTGCCACCAGATGCGCCGTATCGTTACCCGTCGCGGCAGTACGCGCCACCCGCAGCAGCCCATCGGTGATCCCGTTCATGGCGCTGACAACGACCAGCACGCGATCGCCTAGCGCTTTTTGCTGTCCGATAATGGCTGCGCCGCGCCGCATCGCGTCCGCACTGCCCATCGACGTACCGCCAAACTTCATCGTGATAAGCGACATAGGGAATCCTGATTTGTGTGTTGATTTTGTCCAAAAGGTGCGCTCAATTTAGCAAATTAGCACGTTAATCGCAAACACTCATCCGTTACACGGCGGCGCACGCTTGACCGGATCGACGCGTTTGGCTATGCTTAACCTACTTATCGCAGCACAAAAAGTTTGTTCACGAGGTTTTTAATGTCTGATCCCCGCCTTGAAAAATTAGCTCAAACGCTCGTTGATTACTGCGCCGCCGTCAAGCCCGGCGATAAGGTGATCATTATGGGCGAACTCAGCGGCTTACCGCTGATCCGCGAAGTGTATCAGCGTGCGATTCTGGCAGGTGGCCTGATCGTGCTGGCGCTGGAAGATGAAGCCGCTACCGATTTTCTGAAGCGGCATGGCTCAGATGCGCAGCTTGAATCGATTTCGCCGGATGCGCGCTACCGATCCGAAGAAGCGGACAGCTCGATCTTCATCCGCTCGACCAGCAATACACGGCGCAGTACCACGCTCGATCCGAGCCGTGAAGCGGTGTTCAATCGTGCGCGCAGCCCATTAGGTCGCACGCGCGCGGAACGTACTAACAACGGCGCACATCGCTGGACGCTGACGCAGTTCCCGACCGACGCCTACGCGCAAGAAGCGGATATGTCGCTGACCGAATTCGAGGATTTCGTGTACCGCGCGACGTTCTCCGATCAGGCCGACCCGATCCAGCGTTGGCGCGATCTGGGCACACATCAGCAAAAGTATGTGGATTGGCTCAAAGGTCATCGGCAAGTGGTGGTGCATGGTCCGAACATCGATCTGACGCTGGACATCAGCGAGCGCACGTTCATCAATTCAGACGGCAAGCGCAATATGCCGAGCGGCGAAATCTTCACCGGGCCGGTCGAGCAGTCGGTTAACGGTTGGGTGCGCTTCACTTATCCGGCGATTCACGGCGGGCGGCAGGTGGAAGGCGTCGAACTGCATTTTGAACAGGGCAAAGTGACGCAAGCGACCGCACGCAAGAATCAAGACTTTCTGCTGGCGGAGCTGGATAGCGATGCAGGTGCGCGCTATTTAGGCGAGTTCGCGATCGGTACCAACTACGGGATCGATCGCTTCACGGGTAATATCCTGTTCGATGAAAAGATCGGCGGGACGCTGCATATGGCGCTCGGCAACGGCTATCTGGAGACGGGCAGCAAAAATCAGAGTACCATTCATTGGGATATGATTTGCGATATGCGTCAGGACAGCGAAATCGTGATCGATGGCGAGTTATTCTATAAAAACGGACAATTTGTACTGTGAACCATGAAATTGTGAACTCTGAGGTTGTGAAGCATAAAACCGTGAATCACACGAAATACCTATCGCGATTAAAATCTTTGCGAATGATTACGCGAGCTGCTTTCATCGGCGTGAGCCTTGTAACTGTGCTGCTGATTGCTACGTTCGGCCACCCGGCAGCCGTCACTGCACAAGTCCCGACGCTGCCGCCCACCTGGACTCCGCAACCCACCCCAACGGCTTATCCGACGCTTGTACCGCCGACATTTGATGCTAATTTCCCAACGGAAGTGCCGTCGTTGACGCCGCGCGCAGTCGTTATCGAGCAGGCACAGCTTTACGTATCCGCCTATTTCCTGACCAAACGCCATGCACAAACTGTGTACCTTGCGCGGGCAGCCCCCGCCGCCCGCGATAACGTATCGGTAGTGACCTTAAAAAGCAATGTATTGTCGTTCGATATTGCCGCGAATGGATCGCTTGCCTATGGCACTGACAGCGGATTAGTGACAGCCGCCGGACGCGCCAAAGTCTGGCAAGCGCCGCTGGTCAACAAAAGCCCGCTGCAACCGCTGGATATGGCCTGGTCACCAGATGGCACAATGCTGGCATTTAGTTTACGGGTCACGCCAAAAGACCTGGCCTCAACCGCCAAAACGCCAGTATCAGGCGTATATTTGTGGTCAGTCAGCGGCAATCCGACGTTGATTGTGCCCGATCGGGTAGCAGCGCAAGATTATACGCTGTACAGCGTCTACGCGTGGTCGCCGGACGGCAAATATCTGCTGATGAGGTTGAACGAATCATCGGGTGGTAAGGCAGGAACGGGTTGGATGCTGTATACGTTCGCCACCAAAACCGCGACGCTGATTGCGCGCTACACATCCGGCGATCTGACGGTGTATCAGCGTGCAACGTGGATGCCCACCAGCGACGCGCTTATCCTCACCGATCAGACTGCGAACAATGCGAACTCGTCCAATTCTGCGGCGTTGGTCACGTTATCGGGCAATCAACAGCCCCTGATCCTCAACAACCCTGACGATCGGCAAACACCCATTCTGATCAGCACGCTGCACTTTTTGCCGGATGGTCGCTTGATAGTGTTAGCCAGCAGCGCACAGGATCAACCGCTGCGCCTTTATACGGGCACGCTCAGCGGAAGAAGCGCGACGCTCAAGCCAATCTCGGAGGCTTTCCGGCTGCATTGGCCGGGGCGCGTGTTACTCAGCGAAAAGGGCTTTCCGGCCTACATTTTTGATGATCAGTACGGGATCGTGGTGTTCGAGGATCAGCGAATATTTGCCTTCGATCCGCTGCAAATCGGGATGGGCGCAACCGATGCCGCGTTCATCGATCCGTCTATTCCGAGTAAGGTATTGCTCACTACCGCGCAAGTCACGCTGCCGAGCGCAAAGTGAAACAGTAGGACAGCGGACATGGCAGGCCACGTCCGCAACCCTCGAAATTCAACGTGGCCGATTGCCGATTATTAGATCGAGCCTTCGCTAAGATCGGGGATCGGGCGAAAGTCGGAGCGGAAATCGGTACGTTCCAGATCGCTATCACGCTGTGCATCCAACCAGCGATCCGCCGGATGAAACGCCAGATCGGGCGGTGGCAGGCGGCGCGGTGGCTGATAAGGGGGTGGCGGCTGGATCAATTGGCGATCGGTTTCGGCGCGCGCTGCCGGAGTGCGCAGTGCATCGTAGGCGGCGCGCACCCTTTGAAAGCCTTGCGAATCGCGTTCGGGCGGATGTTCCCGAACACGCATGAAGTACGCTTTTTTGATGTCCAGCGCGCTTGCAGTACGTGCCAGGCCGAGCACTGCATAAGGGTCAGCGTATATAAGCTGCGTCCCTAATCAATTGACCGATTAACGCGGACTGGTGGTTTCAACGTCGGCTTTGGGTGTATTATCCAGCGATTGCAGCATTGCCAGTTCGGTGCGCAGTTGGCGAGCACGGCTGACCAGATAAGCAACGATGCCAAACAGGATCAAAGCCACGACCGCATAGCCTAGCGCCATATACGTATTTGAAACGTCGGCTGGAATTGTCATGCTGGTACGATCCTTTCGCTATTCGTTTGCCATGATGCGCGCTTTGATCGTTTGCACGCGCTCGTATAGATTCTCCAGGCGCAAGCGATACCACATCAGCGTACAAGCAGCGATGATCCAGGAAATCGAGGATACGCTGAGTGTGATTCCAATATGCTGATCGGCATTGATCGCGAAGGAGCCTTGTGCTGCCGCACTTTGCGCCCCTACGCCAGTCGCAATAACGACCGGATGCAGCGTATCGGGGCGCACACGAATGATCGCCGTCGTGTAAATGACGCTCACAAACGCCAGAATGCCATACACAGCAGCAAAACGTGCCCGGCGGTCAGGTGAGCTGATGGTGCTGCGCAGTGTCAGATAAGCAGCGTAGATCGCCCACAATACGATCATCGAATCAAGGCGCGGATCGCGTGTCCACCAGGTATTCCAGGTTGGGCGTGCCCAAATCGCACCCGTAATCAGCGTAATCGTCGCCAATGGCAAACCGACTACTACACCCGACAAGGCAAGCTTATCCCAACGGCTGTTACGGGTAACCAGATACAACGCGCCTGCCACGACGGTCACGCAAAAAGCAGTGGCCGCTGCGCTGAACGCTCCGACATGCATGTAGAAAATTCGCTGAACGTTGCCCGTTGCGGCGTCCATGCCCGCATAAAAGAGCGCCATCAGCACTGTAATCGTCATGAGAATGATCGACACAAGGGTCAGGCCGCGCAAAATGCGAGTCCGTGACGGTGCATAGACAATATCGGCTTCGAGTTGCTCAGCGCTTTGTGACGCGCGCGGGTAATCAGGGGAAATTGCTGCTGTGCCCATAAAAACCTCATCGTTCGTGAACTATTTTACAATCTGTACAGATTATAACGCAAAGTCGATGCAATGGCGCAGCCTCATTCTCTGACATCTTGCCTCTACTAAAAAATGTTTTTGCGGACTGCAATTTTTGGCAAATTTTGCGTAGCATAGTGTATAAACTGTTCAAGCACCACCAGAATACCTATGAAGCTAAACAGCATCAAGTTAGTATCAAGCGGCCAATGAAAACGGATGCCATAAAATACTAACGTTGTGATCAGATGACAACCAATAAAAGCCAGGAACCACGTTGTTGGCGCCAAATCCAGTTTCAATCTGTCGCCGTATGGACTTATTAACGCACATATCATTATGGTAAACCATATAACAATTGTTGCCGAAAAGTTTAAGTGATTGCCAGCTACGAAGATAAGTAAAAGCAATAAGCCAACGATAAGCATGGATCGTTTAGATGTAAAGAAAGCACGTTCGTTTGTGGGCATACGTAACCCTAATGCGGCTATCAAAAAGCCGATGCCGAGTAGGTGAAAACGTTCCGGTTGCAAGCCATTTACGGAAAAGCCGTAAAAATTCCAAAAGCCCGCAAACAACTTTGTATAAAATAAACGTGGCAATAAAGTTAGATTGTCACGCCAAAACAATAAGCCTTTGCTCCAACCACTTTGACCAGCCACTGGATCATTCGCAAAAGTTATGTAGACATTCCCTTGCGCATCTTTTGCGTATCCGGGTGACCAATCACCCGGCGAATTTTGGATGCTGCCTTGAAGCATTTCCATATTATTCGTTTCCGCAAATAAGCTGTCACTTTGCGTGGTAAAGGCAACAAATTGGCCTGCTGCTTTCGATGCATAAAGTGACCAACCGATCAGCGGTGCAACATTGATTACGATAAATAAAATGCAGTGTGCGAGGCGGCGGCGTGTGATTAATAGGTAGACCAACGAAAGGATAGCAGCAGGAAGCAAGTTGGGTCTGGTGAACACTGCACCTGCCAAAGCACATGCAGCTATCAAGAGATAAGCAGTGCGATTCGATTTCAAGTAGCTTATAAATGGCAAACAAAACAGTGCTACCCAGAAAGCGGTTGGTGCCTCTGTCGTCAAAGCACCATAAGAGACGGCTAGCGGTTGAATAAGTCCTGGTTGAAAATTGAGGAAATACACTGCCGCAAAACCACCAGCAATAGACCCTAATCGTTTATTCAATGCAATACCTGTAAAATACAATAGAAACGCTGTTGCTACAGCTTGCATTGCTAACATTCGGCGTGCGTTCAGTGGATTGTTGCCGATCAAAGTGTAAGTCAGGGCCAACAGGATGGGAAGCCCTGGCGGTCGATAAAATCCTGGTACCGCGCTTTGTACGCCAATTCGTTCATAAGTCGCTTTTTGCGATCGTGTTGTTATTGTGTCAAGCGCCAAATGATAAGCCTCAAACGGCACGCTAATGGATTGCGAGTAGCCTTTGCCAAATAACAAGTTGATGGCAAGTGTCTGATAATCCTGATCATCACAACAAGTTAGTACCAAATTGTTCAGCATACGGTCTGCATTGTCCGCACGTATCCACATTAATGGGATGTGGGCAAAAATGATACATAGTATCACAATACGCATTGTGCGTTGGAATATATAAGGATTAATCATGCAAAAAGTTAATTCTACTCACATTACGCTGATGCAATTTCATTTATTATTAGCCCAGAACACGCCAGAAGGCGTCGATAACACCAATATCTAACGCTTCTCGTGAAGTGTGCAAAACATAGTATTCTCGCTGGTTATCGATCTGGTGAAGTTCCTTATACTGTTCCCAAGCTCGGTTCCAGTTATCCCCATAGTCACCATGAACGTGAATTGCTGACACCACTCTACGCCCATTTTTTGTAAAAGCATCAAGCGCTTCGACAAGCAGCCATCGATCAGGGTATAAAACTCGTATATCTTGCCAGTTCATAAGGCTCTCATTTTCGCATTTTTGCCAACTATCTGTGCAGTTCCTAATTTTGATCGAGCGGGGTTTAGAAGTCAATTCCAATATCGTGACAGTATACTGAGCGGGGATGCAGCCTATTTCACTCGAAAACCACTGGACGTGCTGGCATTGATCGCTCGCAAAAAGTTACCCGACAAGCCCAATACGGTCAGAGACAACACTGGAGTGCGATCGTCCATAGCCAGTGCAAATTATGCCGTCTCAGACACAGCCTCACCTGTGTAAGCGAGCACGATGTTCTTCAGCGTTCAGGCTGACAGATGAGCCAATCGGTCCCCACACTTTTCAAGGGTTTCCGTATCAGCGCTCACAACTATGCAGCACACATTCAACCGTGAATAACAGATGCGAATTGACCGTCCGGTACATCAGCGATCACAATGGCGGTCGCGGGACCACCGAAGCGCATCGACACGCTGGCCGACGCGTAGGCATAGGCATCGAACGAATCGAGTTTCCAGCCGTTGGTGAGCAGATCATAGGCTTCATCGAGCGCGATTTGATACGCTTTTTCCAGCGTATCGGCCATGCCAACGCACAGGGTATGACCGTCAACATGCAGCCGTGGGTAATGGAGCGCCATGCCCCGTTCCAAGCTGATCTTCAGCGTTGCTTGTCCGGCTGCTTCCAAACTGACCCAGGTAGGTTCGCCCGTGCCCATCGCGGCATGGAGATCGCCCATCGACAGCAGCGCGCCCGGTACCTGCACTGGCAAAAACAGCGTCGTGCCCGGTGACATTTCACGCAGATCCATATTGCCACCATAGGGGTATGCTGGCATAAACGTTGATCCCTGGCCTTCTTTCGGCGCGAGGCCAATACAACCGATCATCGGCTTGATCGGCACATGCAAAGTATCAGTGATATACGCCCCGCCATTCTCCAATCGGATTTGTCGCGTTTGTGTTGTCTCGCTATGGGCGCCGAGGCCGCCGAACTGTGGCAGCCACACCGACCAGGCGCGTCGTACTTGCACATCCAAAATCTCGATTCGGATTGCATCACCGGGCTGTGCGTCATAGATGAGCACTGGGCCGGTGACGGCGTTGAAGTTGCCAAGCCCGATCGACTCAACCGTTTCGCCCTTTGACAGCCGTTCATAGGCCACATCGGCAGTTTCGAATGTGACCGTATCGCCGCTGTCGATCTCCAGAACGGGCAGGATAGCTGGGTCAAAGCTGTACGCGCACTGTTCATGTTTCAAATCAAAATGGGCCATAATAGTCAGGTTGCTCCGGGATAAAGGCAGATGATTAAGATTAACATGGGCGGAATTTGCGATTCACACTTTACAATAAAGGCTGGCTGGGCCTTTAACCATCGTACTGGCTGATAAAATCGCTTAGAACTTGTACATAGCGATTAACCTCTTCGACGTGCGCCATGTGTGAACTGTTCTCAAAAAGCATCCATTGCGATCCGGGAATGCCTTGATGTACGGTACTCGCAATTACCGGAGTGGCTTCATCGTATTTGCCCGATGTGACCAACGTTGGCACGTGAATTTCGCCCAACTGGGGCCGCACATCCCAATTTTTGAGTGTGCCGATCACATAAAATTCGCTCGGCCCGTTCATGGTTTGATAGACTTCCGGGTATTCGGCCATCTTGGCAAAACTGCGCTGAACATATTCCGGATTGGGCACCATGCGGCACACATGGCGGTTGTAGAATTCAATCATAGCGGTTTGGTATTCAACGCTATCGGTCGTCCCTGCCGTTTCATTTTTCAGCAGCGCGGCTTCGATCTGCGGTGGAAGCTGCTGTCGAAGCTTATTGGCTTCTTCAACCCACTGCACCATGCTGGCCGGTGAACTGGCGATGGTCAGGCTGGCCACCCCTTGCGGCTGGCTAATCATGTATTCCATCGCAAGCATCCCACCCCATGATTGGCCTAACAGATGGATCCGATCCAGGCCTAGCGCCATCCGCACCACATTTATTTCTTCGACATACAGGGGTACCGTCCACATATCAGGCTTACTTTCATCAATATGTGAATTGCCGCAGCCAAGCTGATCGTAATAAATTACACGCCGTCCAGTGTTGGCCATTGCATCGAGTGATTCGAGGTAATCATGACAGGCACCAGGGCCACCATGCAAGCATAACAGCGGCAATTTACCCGGTTCTTCTTTTTCGCCAACGATACGGTACCAGGTTTTGTAGCCCTTGAACGGGATATAACCTTCTTGAATTGGATGGGTGATCATCGAAAAGTCCTTATAAATGGAAAGAAGAGAATGAAATATACGTCAGGATAGTTAGAGACGCTGCGAGGTACGGGGATCAAGCGCATCCCGCACCGCATCCCCCAGCAGATTGAAGCCTAATGTCGTAATCAGGATCGCCGTAGTCGGCACCAGGATCAACCAGGGCGCGATTCGGTAGCGGCTTTGTCCTTCGAAGATCATATTCCCCCAACTCGAGTCAGGGAGCGGAATACCAACGCCTAAAAAGCTCAATGCCGCTTCCGTCAAAACCGTATTAGCGAAACTTAAACTGGCCCAAACCACGACCACGGTGATCGTGTGCGGCAAGATATGATGAAGGATGATCCACCAATCTTTAGCGCCAAGTGACCGCGCACTCTCGACAAATAACATTTCACGGATGCTCAATACCTGGCCGCGTACCAACCTTACCAGTGCCGGAAAAGTGACCACGGATAGGATAAGACAAATGATTTGAAAATTGTGTCCCCAGACCGCAGCCAGCCCTAACGCCAGCAAAATCGCGGGAAAGGCCAGCAGGATATCAACAACCCGCATGATAATCCAGTCCAACGGACCAGAATAATAACCTGCCCACAAGCCCAAAAGCGTCCCGGCGATGGCGGCGATCAGGTTGGCCAGGAAACTGACCGCCAGTGAAATGCGTGCCCCATATAACGCCCGGCTGAGCACATCCCGCCCCAAAATATCGGTGCCAAGCGGAAACTGCACGCTCGGTGGCAGGGGCGTCCCGGTGTCGGACAGGCCATTGCGAAACTGTTTCAACGGATCCGCTGGAGCAATCAGCGGCGCAAAGAGGGCTGCCAGCGTCACCAGTAAGACCAATGTCGCGCCAACCCAAGCCCGTGGCAATCGTCGCAACTGCGCCCAAAAACCATGCCGGGCCGGTTTCTCGATTTGAAGTTGGAGTACCAGCGGTACGTCTTTGGTATCGCTGCTATCTTTAGTTGGCGTGTCTATGGTATCTGTAATTGCTTTGCTGATGTTCGGATCGTTCGTATCTAGCGTGTACATGGTGATGTTATCTATTTGGTTAACCGGATGCGCGGATCGATCGCGGTATACAGAAAATCGACAGACAGATTCAGCAAGACGACCGCAATAGAAGCAAACAACACAGTTCCCATGATCATCGGGGTATCCTGATTGCGAATAGCGGTCCAGGCTTGCAGCCCAATACCGGGCCAGCCAAATACAGCCTCGACGACCACCACACCGCCGAGCAGTGTCGCCAGATCGAGTCCAGCCAGGGTTACGACGGGCATCATCGCGTTCCGAAGTACATGGCGGACGAGGACAGTCCGTGACCGCAATCCTTTCGAACGTGCTGTGCGAACGTAATCTTCACCCATGACTTCCAACATACTGTTTCTCAGTACTCGCGAATAGAAGGCCACCCCGCCGATACCCAGCACTATGGCTGGCAACACCAGGTGGATTGGCGTGCCGTAGCCGCCCAGGGGGAAAATCGGGATTAAAAAGCCGAACACATACAGCGCTACCAGGCCGACCGCGAATTGCGGCAGTGATATGCCGATCAACGCGATCACCGTTGCGAGCTGATCGATGATCGAACCCGGTCGAAGCGCGGCGAGAATGCCGAGCGGAATGCCAAACAACAGCTCGACGCAAAAACCAGCAAGGGCTAGTTGTACGGTCGCCGGCAGTCGTTCAGTCACTGCTTGGAGTACCGCACGGTTATCACGGGTCGAATGGCCCAGATCGCCTTGCAGTGCTCGTCCAAGATAACGCACATATTGAATCGATAATGGCTGATCAAGCCCCCATTGCACGCGAATACGTTGTACCGTCGATTCTGGCGCTCGTGGCCCGGCATACATACGCGCTGCATCCCCTGGCATCAGGTACACCATAACAAAACTGAGCGTCGCTACGCCCCAAATCACCCCCAGCGCACCGATCAACCGCCCAAAAAGATATTTGTACATCCGTTAATCAGCTCCGATTGATAGACTTTTACACGTGCCTTGGTTCCCTGGTGCTTCTGCATACAACAATACCAGGGAACAAGACATTATGGGAGCTGGTTACTTCAGTTTGGCATCCGCAAACTTCAGCAAAATACCGGGATCGGACTCGATCGAGAGCCGGTTACTGGTGAAATAATAGTTGTTACGGTGTTCCAGGAAAAGGTTCGGCACTTGCTCCGAAACTTTCACTTCGAAATCAGAGAAGGCTTTCCAACGGGCATCACCCAACGGTGTCAGGTTGGCTTTCTGGAACATTGCCTCCAGATCGTTATTGCAGTATTTAGCCCAGTTGTACGAGCCACCGCACTGGAGCAGCGGTTCCCAGTTGTCAGATGGATCGACGTAATCCATATACCACTCGGTCATTACCAGATTCAGATCGGCTGATTTGTTGTTGAGCACATCCAGGAACTGTGCCTCATCAATCGATTGCAAGTCAACTTTGATACCCACTGCCGCCAAATCCGAGATCACGCCTTGCGCTAATGATACGTCGGTTGGGTCAACGTTGGACAACATTGTGGTCGAAAAGCCATTTGGGAAACCTGCGGTGGCAAGCAGCTTCCTTGCGCCATCGGGATCATACGCAGGTGCCTTGACATCGGGGTTCGAACCGGGGACACCAGGGGGCAGGAAGCCGCCAATCGGTACGGCGCGACCATTGCTGATTTTGGTCAGGTGGTCGCGGTCAATCGCCATGTTCATCGCCTGGCGCACTTGGAGCTTGTCGAATGGCGGTTTGTTGTTGTTGATGATTACATAATCGATATTCGGGGAAGCCACCAATTGCAGCAGCCGCTTGGACAGCACCGGATCGGCTGATAGACGCGGGTAATCGCCATTGGAGACAAAGTTTAGTGCAATATCTGCTTCGCCATTTTCGATTTTCAATGCGCCAACCGAATCCTCCACTGAAAGCTGCATGTCGAAACCATCGAAGAATGGTTTGCCGACTTCGTAGTAGTTTGGATTACGGCTGCCGGTGATTTGGACGCCGCTTGTCCACTTATCAAGCACATACGGCCCTGCACCAAGTGGCTTCCGCCCGAATTCAGTGCCTGCCGCCTCAACACCTTCTTTGGCGACAATAAAGCCCGGCGGGAGTGCAAAGCGCTGCATCATCGACCAGACTGGGGTCTTGGTCTTAAATTCAATTGTCTTTGCATCAATGATTTTAATGCCGCTGACGTCGGTTGCTTTGCCACTCTGAAATTCATCGGCGCCAACCAACGACGCGAACATAAAGGCTGTCGGCGCTGCGGTTTTGGGATCAAGCAGACGCATGAAACTGTATCTCACGTCATCCGTGGTGATGAGTCGGCCATTCGAGAATTTGATTCCATCGCGCAGTTTGAACGTGTACGTTGTGCCATCAGGACTGATAGTCCACGATTCAGCCAGCGCGGGCATCGGTGTGCTGGCATCTTTCATCTTGACCAAGCCAACATAAAACAGCGACGATGTTGGCCATGTCTCTGTTTCATAAGCAATATGCGGGTCGGAAGTACGCATGTCCTGACTGTAGATAATATGTAAAATTTTATCATTGGTCGCCTGTGCAGATGCCAGAGAAGGCATTAAAGCTGCCACAACGACCACTATCGCAATCATTCGAATGAAACGCATAGGCCTTGCATATCCCTTTTAATGTCGAACAAGTGAGAAACTCGTAGCAATTCGAGAGCGCACGCTGAAAATTTAGCAATACAATCTCAAAATGACAACCGCTAAAACGTGGAGTAACTGGCTAGAACCTGATCGGCCAGAATATTTTACCTGGAAACTATTGGTCGCTATTTTATAAATTGTTTTTGATGCAATAATAAAAATGGGCACTATGCACAAGTTTTTATGCTTTTGATTGGGTGTTTTATACAAAACTCACCCACTTTGTGCCGTTAACAGATGAATCCGCACAAGAGTTTCTGTATGGTGAAATACCTTTTCCGTGAGAATATCCGTTTCATATTTGTGCGAACTCACAAGGAAAAGCAATTTGCAAGGGAATCGAACAACAATGGAGGCTCCCTCCAACAATGGCATGATCCAGCATAACCATTAACCATTCGACTCTGGAAATGTTGTACGCCAATTCTAGATTTGTGCTATGCTACGGAAACAAAAAGAGGAATTTAATTATGAGTACCCAGAAAGCACAGATTGATAAAGCAAATACACCTCAAAAGATCACTCCAACACCGACGCCAATAGTAGATGGATTCGAATCGCAAGCCGAGACTGACTTGTTTCAGCCAAGAGGCATCTCATTAGCAGGCGAAAGCGGCGACACTTCCGATCCCTCCCAAACAACCGTTGTGCAGCGCGCAGCCTCAAACATTCGGCAGCTTCCGCAGCAGGGTGACCGCCGTCAACAAGCGATGCTGCGCGTTCAACAACACCTTGGCAACGCCGCTGCACAGCGCGTGATCAGCATCTTGAAGGGCAGCCCGGCGAACGCGAACGCCCTTCAACGCACACCCATCGGCGGGTCTGAAAACAAGTGGCACGAACGCCTTACCCTCGATCAACAGCCTGCAACCCCAGGCGGGGTTGTACCAGCAACATCATATACGACGGGTGACTTTACTGGTACCGAAGCTTATGAACTGGCTCGCCAGGCGGCTCGCGTCCTAGTCACAGTGCGTGTCTTGTTTTTGGCGCCACCTTCTGCGGCCAGTCCTCAAGGCAGCGAAATCACGGACGCTCATCTACTACAGCAAGGTCGCGATATGTGCCGCGATATGACTACGCTTTGGAACGGTAAATATGAATTGGTCGGTCACCCGATCGCGCCAGCCGCTCCCAGCGGTGCTGCACCGCACGCGCCGACAGATGCAGGTACAGTTCCACCAACTGTCACGCCACCCGCACCGACTGATGCAGGTACAGTCCCACCGACTGCCACCCCCCCCGCAGTCGATATTGTGCTGCCACTGGCTTTTGAATCAATTCCGGTCTATGTACGCACTGAAACACATCACCAGCAAGTCTTTTTACATGGTGACGCGACCCCCGCCAGTGGCAGCACAGTTGATCCAAGTCGTACCGTCGGGCAACCGGCTGGCACACCCGCGCGCTTCAACGTGATTGATGCTGGTAACTTTTACACAAGTATTACCCCCGGTGAGTATGGACAGCGCCCGCTTACTCCCTCGACGATAGTCGAAACCCCCGTTTCGGCCATTTATGCCCATGAATACGGTCACTTTCTCGGCATCCCGGATGAATATTCACGCACCAACCCGGCTATGCACACCATTTTGCACGGCGTCACGCCCGACATCGCCGAACGACAGCACATGGACGCGCAGCTGAACGAGCAAGTATCGCGGACAATCATCTTAGAAGCGATGCGTGGGCCGCTCACCGCACGTGTCAGGGCGGTTTCTGGTCAGATAGCTACTGCTATGATGGAACAACACCGTATTTTGGAACGTCAGCTTGCAACAGCAGTCCGCAATGCATGGCAGAACAGCGCCACCATCGACGGCCTGATTGCACAGATGCAGCCGGAACTTGCCGGGCAAGATCAGGCATTGGCGCAGCTTGCCGAAGTCGTGCGCTTTGAAGCGGCGCGCAATATGAGCAATATCACGATTGCGCAGCAGCAGGTTGCCAGCGTTCTAGACCCGGCCCGGATCGCGGGTATCATGAACGGTGCGCTCATTACCGCGATCGATGGTCGCAATCCTGGTCGGTCTGGGGCTATTATAAATACGATCACAGGACAGATCAGCATGAGGGTCGAAACGCGCGGAATTGACGGACCCAACGCTGACCCTGCGCTGCAACCGCTGCGTGCTGCCGCTTCGACAGCCTCCAGCGCGGTCGTCGGCAGTATATCGGCACCGCTGCCTGCCGGACAGCAGCACGGTACAACTCCGCCGATTTCACCATCGGCAGGACTGGCCGATCAGTTGGCAGCACTGCCCGCACAATGGCGCACACTTGGTACGCTCTTCAACCCGACGACGCTGAGCGGCGACATCTTGGCCGGGGCACCGGCGGTATTGGCAGGTCGCGGTGCTGCCGTCGGCAATGACTCCCATAATCTCTACACGCAGCTTTATCAAGCGTTCCAGATAATTGCGGCGAACAGTGCGCAAAATACCCTTGGACAATTCTTGAGCCAACAAGTAGGTGGCTTGATCGACCAGCAGCTCAGTCGCGTACAGGCGTTGATCGCTGCTGAACCAGATAACCACAGCACAGCGACCCCATCAGGCACTGATGCGACAGGTACCGGATCGCCTGATCCGGCAATTCAAGCGCGCGCGATTGCGATCCAGGCGGCTATGCGCCCCGTTATCGACCAGGCGCGCGCCGTCCGCGATACGCCTGAAACAACGACCCAACCAAGCACGACCGGCGGTCCAGCGACAGAGGTCGTCAACGATCAACATGTTAGTTTGACCGTCAATTCAGAAATGGGGTCTAATCATCCGGGTTTTGGTGGCAGCATCGGCGTCCGACCGGATTTTATGAGCGGTGTTGCACGGCAGTTCAACAACTTGACGCCTGGCTCAGCGGCCACCGATTTGCGGCATAACGCGCTTGAAAGCGAATTTACGGTGCGTATGGCAGGCAGCGGCGGTTCGGGCGGGGCAGGTACAGGTACCACTGCGCCCTAGCTTTTAGAGGCCCTGCTTCCAAAGGAGAGGGGCTTCTAACGGTATGATACAACTTGATGTCCCTTCGTGAAAATGAAAGGATAAGGCACAGTCGGGCTTTCCAGATGGTCTGTTACCTGAAATGAAGCAATATTCGGTTAATTTGATTATCAGAGTGACACGTAAAAGATATAATGAGGGTATATGCTCCCCAAAACCGATTTTTTGCTCTCGTTCGCATGGCGTGCTGCCGAACCGCACCCCGTCAACGAGATACTTAATGTTTATCCAAACGGCGAGCTTTGGTACTGGTCGCAGGTTCCGGCAGAAGGTATCGAGCGTGCTGGCACTTTTCAGACCAGATTAGAGCCATCTCAGATGCAGAACATCCACGAATTAGCCGATGCATTGGCGGCGTCTCCTGCAAATTTTCAGAGTGCAGCATATAGCAGCGTCGCTCATAGTGTCTCAGTCATTGCGCATGGAAAGATGCTGACCTATTCTTTAGCGCAAGACGCAGGTACTGCAATTGGGCGCGCGTTTAGTCTCGGCAAGATGTTGGTCGCTGAGGCAGAGCGCAGCCCGCTGGCTGTTGTCCGCGCAACACTATCCGAAGTCGCGGCGGCACGGGGCGCTGGTCAGGCATTGCCCGTACAGATGTTCCTTGAAAATACAGGCAGCCAATCGGTCGATGTGCTGTTAAACACCGCGCAGATTACTTTGTTTGAACGCGATACGGGTATGGATCGCGTACACTGGCATGGTACAGCGCAAGGCAACACGATCGGCATCACCGACACGAGTGGACAGCTGCTTGGCGGCCTCTATGGTCCGGCAACCATCGCAGCAGGACATACAGGTGTCATGTTTTTGAATAACGTAGTGCAACCACGAGTAGGCGGGACACTTCAGTTGATCGGGCAATTGGATGCTTATCTCGATTTATATTATCCCACTTTCGCGCAAATCGAAGCGTCGCCAACGGTGTCATGTCGCGTGCAGACGCCTACAATAGTGATAGTTCGATAAATAACCTTGACTATCAAGAGTCTAGCCATTTCGTCGCCGTCAGCCGCCAAAACGCGGAAGTGTGAAATGCCCCTGACTGCGCCGTGCCGCAAAGCCGACACTCAGCACAAAACAAGCTGTCTGCGTGAGCACAATAGTGGCACCGGAGGAAGTATCCAGATAGTAGCTCAGGTAGATGCCGATCAACGAGGTTGATGCGCCCAACACTGCTGAAAGGAGCAGCATTCGGTCAAAGCGCTCGGTCAACAGGCGCGCGGTGATCGGCGGGATGACGATGGTCGCCGCAATCAGCGTCACGCCAATTACGTTCATTGCCACGATGATCGCAAACGCGAGCATGAGTGATAACAACGTGTCGATCCATGCGGTACGCACACCAAATGCACCCGCTGTTTCATCATCGAACGTTGTAAACAGCAATGGCCGATAAAACAGCCCTATAGTCACAAACACCCCAACGGCCACAACGAAAATAGCAAGCAAATCATCGCGCTGCACGCCCAAAATGCTGCCGAACAATACCGCCTCGATATTGCGTGTGAAGCGATGCATCCCGCTGATGACTGCAACGCCCAGCGCGAAACTGGCGGTGGTGACGATCCCAATCGCGGCATCGGCACTGATCCGTAACCGGCGCACGGTCTGGTTGATCAGCAGCGCAGAAACAAACCCCCACAAACCCGCCGCGATGTAATAATTCCAGCCACGCGCCAGGGCGACCGCCGCACCGCCGAAAATCGCATGAGACAGTCCGTGCCCGATATAGCTCATTCCGCGCAGCACGATCAAGACGCCTAGTACGCCGCAAACGCCGCCTAGCATGACCGCAGCCAGTGCGCCGTTGCGAAAAAATTCGTAAGTGAACGGTTTGAGTAGAATATCCATTGAATACCTGTTAAACGCTAGGGCGATGCGCGGGCACATCCACTGAACGCTGCCAGGGGTGGGCATGTGGACGCTCCTGAACGAAAATAACGCCATCTTGCCGTGCGACGATCATATCACCGTGGTAGGTCGCATTGAGCGTTTTCGGTGTAAAGATCGTTTCCGGCGTCCCTTGTGCAATGATCTTTTGATTGAGGCATACCAACCACGGAATATGCGCGGCGGCAGCGTTCAGATCGTGGGTACTCATGAGGATCGTCAAACCGGCGTGATTCAACTCGGTGAGCAGATGCAGTATATCGTGTTGGACGCGCATATCAATCCCGGCAGTCGGCTCATCCAAAATCAGCAGGTCGGGCTGCGCCGCTAACGCCCGCGCTAGAAATACGCGCTGCTGCTGGCCACCTGACAGCGCCCGGATCGGCCTGTGGGCGTACTCTGCAATACTGAGCCGCTCCATGATGCGGCACGCGCTGTCACGTTCAGCGCGTGTATACCAGGGGGTGCGACTAGCGCGACTGCCCATCAGTACGGTTTGCTCCACCGTCACCGGGAAATTCCAATCGACGGCTTCGACTTGCGGGACGTAGGCGACGCTGCGCGCTGGACGGCTGCCCACCGGGACGCCCTTGACCAGAAGCATCCCACTGACAGGCTTCACCAGGCCCAGCAGAGCTTTGAGCAGCGTGGTTTTACCCGCGCCGCTCGGCCCCACCAGTCCCACAAACTGACCGCGTGCAATCTGCAAGTTAAGCCCATCCAAAACGATTTTGCTGCTATAGGCGCAGGTCACGTTGATCAACTCGACACAAGGTTGTGATAGATGTTCTTTTTCGCCCAGATTTATCACGGGGTCGCCATGACGTTTGAGTCCACGCCGTGCAGGTTCGCGGTCGGTACCGCACGCAGCGCCGACGGATCGCCGCCTAACGCGCTGGTGAGCGTTGTCGCGTCATTGATCATCAGTTGCAGATATGAGTGATAGGTACGGTCGCCCGTCTGGTTAGGCAAATCGTCATCGGCCAGCGTATCGATATAGCGTACTCCGGTTTCTTTGCCGATCTGCTCGATCACTTTGGATGGAAACACCTCCGAACCGAAAATCGCCGGGACTTTCTCAGTGCGAATTTGATCGATCAGGTGTGCCACTTCTTGCACCGACGGCTCGGCAAAATCGGCGGGCTGGATTGCGCCGATGACGGTCATGTTATAGCGGGGCGCGAAATAGGCAAACGAGTCGTGATAGGTCAACAGTTTACGCTGTCCGATCGGGATGGTGGCGACTGCATTGCAAATCGCTTGATCGAGCAGCGTCAAGCGCGACGAAAACGCTGCATAGTTTGCCTGATAATAAGCTGCATCCGGTGGATCGACTTTGCTCAGGGTATCTCGAATCAGGGCTGCGTACCCATCTGTCAACAGCGGGTTCATCCACAAATGCGGATTTGGGTCGCCTTTTTCAACTGGGAAGCTGAAATCGAATAACCAATCTTCCTGGCGCAGCGTCGTTGTGCCTAATTCGACAAGCAGCGCGCCCGGCTTCAAGTTGGGTACAGCCAATTTGCGCGTCGGCTCTTCCAAGTGCAGCCCGTTAAGAAACACCACATCCGCTTTCGTAATAATCTCGACGGCAGATGGTTTTGGCTCGAAGGTGTGCGAATCAGCGCCTTCCGGGATCAACCCATGAACCTGAACGCGCGTGCCGCCGATGTTGGAAACGATATTGGTTATCGGCGCGACGGTGGTCACGATGTATAAATCGGGTGAAATAGTTGGCAGCGCACTGACGGTCGCCAACGGAACGGGTATGTCAGCAAGCGCCGCCGATGGGGTACATGGTTGAAGCGCTGGATTAGCTGCACGGATTGGACTAGGCTGAGTGAACGTCACACTCAGACACAACAGACAAAATGTACGCAAAAAGTTTTGCAATGGCCTGGTCGATAACTTCACGAAGGTTTATCTCCCCGTTTAATGCTGCCTGAGCTAACTGAACCGTATAATTATAGCACTTGCAAGTGCAGTGTGCCCCTCCAATGGCAACCCAAAGCGAACGGTACCACTCTACGCCCATTTTTTGTAAAAGCATCAAGCGCTTCGACAAGCAGCCATCGATCAGGGTATAAAACTCATATAGCTTGCCAGTTCATAAGACCCTTATTTTCGCATTTCTGCCGGTCATCTGTGCAGTTCCTGATTTTGGTCGAGCGGGGTTTAGAAGTCAACTTCAACACTGTGACAGTATACTGAGCGGGGATGCCACCTATTTTACTCGAAAACCATTGGATGCGCTGGCATCGATCGCGTGATGGTGGGGCTTGACTCACACAGCATCATAGTTGAACAGGAATAATTTATCCGTTCAATCGTTTAATAAGTTGATCATATTCGGCATGAGAGCCAATCCATGTCCACACGATCAGATCGGGATTTTCCATCACCCCAAGTGCGCGATAACTGATTCCAACGCGGACTGAGTACAACCTATCGTACAGCTTCTTGAAATGTAGACTGGGATGGCGTGGATCGTGCGTAAATAGACGGTAGGCAGCATATGCTTGACGCTTTGCATCATGGGGTAGCGCGCGAAACAACGCTCGAAAGCGTTTACTGCGACGTGATTGCACGTCTAGTCATCTTCTTGAGCAGGATCAAATTCATCGGTTTGCCCAGTACGATAATCCTCCATACCCTCGACGATCAGCTTCTCAAAGAATGCAATGGGTGTTGTCTCAAATTGAGCATCCCACAACAACTCGTCGTGTTTTTCCTGATCGTTCACATAGGTGATCACAATATCGACTTCTCCAGGTGGGAGATTAGGGGATGATTGAAGGATAATTTGTCCATCCTCCCCAATATGCGCCTTCAGTTCAATTATCACTATGACACCTCGCCTTTGGTTTTTGCGAATCAGGTTATGTCTAGTCCGATAGATGCAAAGATTCATACTACAGACCGAGAGGTAAAACCGGATCGCCTCATCTTGGATTCTACACTAGAATCACTTAGCGTGCTGGCCTTTGCCAGTTCTTTCTGACAAATTTGGAAAAAGGTCTCTTATCATGTATAAATATTCACCTAGCATTCTTCAATACCAGAAACTAGTGAAATTCCCATGGAACCTGATTTTTCTAAAATCGCGTTTTTGCAATTTCTCGACTTATTATGCAAAAAGATCTTGCGCTTGGAAAAACAGCATGGAAAGACAGTCAGTGGGTGGCGTACAGCAGTACAAAAGTTACTGACTGATTCCTAGGCGCATTTTTGCGCACCCTTGCCATAGATTTCAAGCCAAAGATGAGCGAGTAATTCGCCTGTCTTATCGATTGCAATTTGCACAAACCGACCTGGCTCGTGTTGAGTTGAGTTACCATCAATACGCTTTGGTGAACTATATATGACCAGCCTCAAGCCCTTGATCAGCGCCTTTCTCAGCAGTTTGCGCACCGTTCACGATAGCGGCAAAGCGACCGATGAGCGCAGCTACTATCCCGCGCTCGCTGCCTTGTTCGACAGCGTGGGTACGACGCTGTCGCCGCGCGTGGTGGCGCTGCACGATGTAGCGGATCGTGGCATTGGGCATCCCGATTTTCTGCTCCAGGTGCAGACCACTAAAGATATTCGCGCCGCCGTTGAGGTCAAGGGCACCACGCCCGAACTTGATACGATCATCGCCTCGGAGCAGGTGCGCCGCTATCTGACGCAGCACGACCCAATCCTGGTCACGAACCTACGCGAATTTGCGCTCGTGCGGCTAAGCAAAAACAGGCTGCCGGAAGTGATCATGCGGCACACCTTCGCGGCAAATGAGGCGGCGTTCTGGTTGGCCTCACCGATCACGCTCGCCAACGAACACGCGGATCGGTTCGGCGATTTCCTGATCGCGGCGATAACCTGGGATGCACAGATCAAGCGACCAGACGATCTAGCCGAGGCACTGGCGCGCTATGCCCGCGAAACGCTCCGCCGCCTGGAAAGCCAACCGCCGCAAGCCCTGGCCGGACTGCGCAAGGCGTTGTCCGATTCGCTCGGCTTGCAATTCACTGGCGCGGATGGCGAACACTTCTTCCGCTCGTCACTGGTACAAACGCTCTTTTACGGATTGTTCAGCGCATGGGTGGCGTGTAATCAGCGCGGCCATTGTGAGGATTTTCGTTGGAAGGACGCAGGCGACTACCTCGGCTTGCCGCTGCTGCGCGAACTGTTCGAGGAAATCGCTAAGCCTAGCCAGCTCGAACGACTCGACATCCGCAAGCCGCTCGAATGGGCCGAGGCAACGCTGAAGCGCACCGTTTGGGATGAATTCTCGAAGGTGTTCAACGAAACTGATGCAGTCAATTACTTTTACGAGCCGTTCCTGGAAGCCTTCGATCCAGACCTTCGGCGCGATCTGGGCGTGTGGTATACGCCGCGCGAGATCGTGCGCTATATGGTTGCTCGCGTTGATACCGTGCTGCGCGAAGAACTGGGCATAGCCGACGGGCTGGCCGATCCGAGTGTGTATGTGCTCGATCCATGCTGCGGGACGGGCGCGTATGTGCTTGAGGTGCTGCGCCACATTGCCAACACGCTCAGAGAGAAAGGCGAAGGTGCGCTGTTGGCTGCCGAACTCAAAAAAGCGGCCAGCAGTCGGGTATTCGGCTTTGAGATTCTGCCCGCGCCGTTTGTGGTAGCGCAGTTGCAGATCGGATCACTGCTGACGGAGTTTGGCGCGCCCCTGACCGGAAGCAATCGTGCCAGCATTTATCTGACCAACTCGCTCACCGGATGGGATAACGCACCTGTTCAGCGCGCACTCGATAACTTTCCCGAACTGCAAAAAGAAGCTGAAGCTGCTGCCCACGTCAAGCAGGACAAGCCGATCCTGGTGATCCTGGGCAATCCACCCTACAGCGGCTTTGCCGGAACCGCCATGACGGAAGAACGCACGCTGACCGATGCCTACCGCACCACCGTTCGCGCGCCGCGCCCACAGGGGCAAGGGCTGAACGATCT
>Ga0209511_1000584_pt1 | contig 36104 bp, 33 predicted proteins | sample SSSSmetaG_FD_184141 | JGI IMG/M metagenome (GOLD analysis project Ga0209511, IMG submission 184141) | Glacier valley bacterial and archeal communities from Borup Fiord, Nunavut, Canada, to study Microbial Dark Matter (Phase II) - ​SSSS... | ecosystem: Environmental > Aquatic > Freshwater > Ice >... | reverse complement strand
TCCCAAACAAGCTCAGCTCGAGGACGGGGCTTTGCGCGCGCATCTGCCACACGATGAATCCGACCACCGTGAACAGCGACCAGACCAGCAGCCCGACAATCTCGAGCGAGGTCCAGGCGTACGTGTTGCCGCCCCAGGTGAGCGCCAACAGCAGTGGAACCATCGCTAAAATCAGTAAAATGGCCCCGAAATAATCGATTTGCACCTTCGCACGCTGCACCGCGCCTCGCATGTACCTCACGATGAAACCAAAAGCCAGCAGTGCAAAGGGGATGTTGACGAAAAACACCCAGCGCCAGTTCAGGTGGTCGGTCAGAAAGCCACCGATGAGCGGACCTACCACGCTCGAGACGCCGAACACCGCGCCGTTGAAGCCCTGGTATTTGCCCCGCTCGAGCGGCGTGAAGATGTCCCCGATAGCGGCAAAAGCCATGCTGGTCAGCGCTCCACCGCCCAAGCCTTGCAGCGCCCGAAAGCCGATGAGTTCGGGCATGTTCTGAGCAAATCCGCACAGCGCCGACCCCACGCTGAACACCACAATGCCGAACAGCAACAGCACTTTGCGCCCGTACAGGTCGGAGAGTTTACCGTAGATGGGAATGCTCACCGTACTGGCCAGCGCGTAGGCGGTAAAAGCCCAGGCGTACAGGCTCAGGCCGCCCAGTTCGGAGATGATGCGCGGCAGCGCGGTGCCCACCACGGTGAGGTTGAGACTGGCTAAAAACAGCGTGAGCAGCACGCCTGCGAAGGCCAGCAATTTTTCTTTTTGGGTCAGCTCGGTTTTGGTCACGGGACCCAACTCGAGCGAATGGGGGCTAGCTTCAGACATAGGCGGCCTCCATCTCGGCCTTGAGCCGGGTCACGGCCTCAAAGGCGTTCTCGATAGTCTGCGGGTCCAGGCGTTCGTAGCGCTCGAGCACCATAGCCCGCGCGGTATTTCGGGCCTGCTCGAAGACCTCACGGCCTGCGTGGGTCATCTCGAGCCGCAGTTTCCGCATATCGTCGGGGTCGAGGCTGCGCGTCACCCAGCCCGAACCGACCAGATGGTCAATCAGGCGGCTCACACTGGGCGCGGGCATCGAGAGGTGCGTGGTGAGCTGCGACGGGTACGCCGCGCCCTCGGACAGCACGAGTAACGCCTGATAGTCGTTGAGGCTGAGACTGAGCCGCGCCTCGAGCGGCACTGATATTTCGCTGCCAATCCGACTGGCAAGCTGCCGGATGGTCCGCATCAGGCGCAGTAGATGGTCTTCTTTCTGAGAATGCATAGAGATATTTTATACGGTATTATTTCATATGGAAGTAAATTTGAACTTTTGGATGCAGCAGGTTTGGCCGCTCGAGGTTTACTGGGAGTACGAGACCCGCGCTCGAGCCAATTCGGACTCGCTAGGCTTTTCAAATTGCTGTTCCATAAAATCGAACATCTGTGGGGTGACTTCAAAAGCGAAGGTTGCACCCTGCTCACGGTTCCTCGAGAGCACTCGCCCACGCCGCAGTTCGTAAGGCGCGTCCACAAAGTGCGTTTGCACGGTAAGCTCTGCTTCCTCGGCTCGAGCGGCAAATTGCCCTCGGTGCTCGAGCTTCATAAATCCCAGGTCGAGCACCACATCCACCCCACTTCGCGCGACCTCGAGCGTGGTGGTCCAGATTCGCTGCTCGCATCGAGCTACGCGTTCCATAATCCAACCAAAATTCAGGGGTTGCGGCAAATCAGGTCCAAACAATGCACCCATCCACTCATCAATCGAGAAACGGACCCCCCGAACCTCCTCGGCCAAGCGGCGTGAATACGTGGTTTTCCCTGCGCCCTGCGGACCAAACACCAGATGAAGCTGTGCCATGCGTTTTCTCCTTTTGGCCCTCAAGCGAGCGGCTTTAGCAGATTTCACCCTAACGGTCACGCTCGAGAAAAGCGTCCGCTAAATGGCTAAGCCTCCTGCACTCCTTGACGAACTCGAGTCCACTCCCTAAACTCACGCTTCGGAACGCAGCGTTCCCCTCGAGAATCGCCTCTCTTCATCTATTCCCCATTCCTCATTCCCCATTCCCTACCCTCCCCGAATCAATGTGTCCACCATCAAGGCCCCGCCCAGCACCCCTGGAATTCCGCCGCCGGGGTGAACACTCGTGCCCACCTGCCACACCTCGCGCTCGAGCCTGTGTTTTGGGTTGTGAAACGGTCCCGCCTGCCACGGCGCTCGAGCTACACCATAAATCGCACCGCCCCACGCACCGCCTTCCTGAAAATACTGCGGATGGAAAGTCGCGCTCGAGCGCATCCCCCCTCGCAAAGGACGTTGTAAAACCCGCTCGAGCCACGCCAGTTGCTGCTGCACCCAATCGGACTCGAGCGCGTAATTCCGACCATTGGCTGGGGCGGTGAGCAATATTGAGAGCACTGCTCGAGTGTTGTCTGGGTAAATGCCGTGTGGCGGGTAATGATTGACAAAAGCCATCGTCTGGAGCGGCTCTTTCAGATTCCACAAATCCTGCTCGAGCACGGCGGGGTCGTCGGGCAAAACCACGCTCGAGAGCGGTAAATCCAGCGGTTCCTCGAGCACGGTGTAAATGGCCACGCCCGAACAGGTGCGGCGCTGGGGTACGCGTACCGGGCGGCCCCGCAACGCCTCCAAACGTCCAAAATCCAGGCTCGAGATGAGACGCTCGAAAGGCCAGCAGCGCTCGCCCGCCCAGACCCGTCCCGGTTTTACTTTGGTGACTGGAACGTGCTCGAGCAGTTCCACACCGCGTTCCAGACACAATTGCTCGAGGGTACGGGTCAGCTCGAAGATGCCGCCCCTGGGGACGCTGAGGCCGTTTTCTATCATCAGGGCGGGCAGCGAGGCATAGAGCGCCGGGGCGCGCCTCGAGCCAATTCCAGCGTTTAAGGCGTGAATGGCGAGACTCTCCTCGAAAATCTCGGGCAGCTCGAGCGAATTCAGGTAAGCGCGAGCCGTGAGGTGCAGGCCATGAACTCGAGCCAGACCCGCGCTGAGCCGCACAAAGCGCAGGTCAGTCAGGCGAGGCGGAGCGGTGAGCAGGCCCTCGACATTTATCGGACACTGGCGCTCGAGATACCTCTTCCAGTGTGGAAAAAACCCATGTCCGGGCGGTACGGGCAACTCGAGGGTCTGACCGCGAAAGTGGTGCGTGCCCAGCGAAGGCCAGGGCAGGTGCTCGAGCGGGTCGCTCTCCCCTGCCCGCTCGAGCAACGCTTTCCACACGCCGCGAAAGCTGTGCAGCGCAGGTCCGGTGTCCAGGGTCTGGCCCTCGAGCACAATACGCCTGCTCTTGCCGCCCAGAGTTTCGCGCTCGAGCAGGGTGACGTTTTCCCCTCGAGCCGAGGCCAGCAGAGCCGAGGCCAGACCCGCGAGGCCGCCACCTAAAACCAGGGTTTTCATCGCTCGAGCACCGGGGTCTGAACTCTGAGGTCTGAACTCTGTCGTCTGAACTCTGAAGTTTGTTCCGCCCTCATCCCCGCACTAAATGCGCCACCAGCAGCACCCCCGCCACCATTCCCACCGCCCACGGACTGAGTATGGAGAGTGGATACAAACGCGCCGCTCGAGCGGGGGTTGGCTCCCTCCAGAGCTTGAGGCTGAGTCCACCGCTGACCAAAAAGATGGCCAGACCCACCAGGGGATGTAAAAAGGCAGCCAGCACGCTCGAGAATAAAAACCACGCTGCACACCACAGTGCGGTGCTCGCAGCGCCCAGCACGGTGGCCACGGTCCTCACCCCGGCAGCCGCGTCGGTCTCGAGGTCCTGCACCGCGTCAAAGGCGTGTTTGCCCACCGACCACGCCATCAGGCAAGGCAAGGCCAGAACTGATGGCACTGTACCGAAGAGCAGCGGCACGAAGGCCAGCGGCAGCGCGTAGGCCGCGTTGGAGAGCGAATCCAGGAACGGGCGACCTTTAAAGCGCAGGGGCGGCAGCGAATATCCCAGAAAGAGCGCCGTATAAAGAAAAACCACCGCCCAGAAGCTAGGCGGAGTCTCGAGCAGGAAATAAAGTGCGAAAGGCAGGTTGAGCGCGGCAATCGCTCGAGTGAGCGGCAGCGTCTCACCGTGCTCGAGCCGCGCGCCCTGATAGCCCCCCTTGCGGGGATTGAGCGCGTCTTCATCACGGTCTGCCAGGTCGTTGACCCCGTAGATGAGCAGGTTAAAGGGCAGGGTCAGCCAGAGGAGTAAAACCAGCCACGCGGGGTCCGCGCTCCACAGCCGCCCACTGAGCCACAGCGCCACCATTGCCGGACCGAGGGTGTTGACCCACAGCGCGGGCCTCGAGATGAGAGCCAAGCGCCGCAGCGTCCGCAGGAGTGGAGCGCTCGAGGGTCGGGACGAGGAGGAAATTCGGCTCGAGGAATCGTTCATAGGACGTTAGAGCAGGGTTCACTACCCACTGGTAAGCAGTATAACCCGGTCTTGCAAAGTCACCTGTCCTCGAGAAGGGTTTGAACAATCCTCGAGCACTGTTCCAGACCCCTTCAACCAAACCCGTTGTGAGACATCGTACCAACCCAGCGCAGCAAAGGTTGTACAAAGGGTATACAAAAGATGTCTTTAAGTCCCTGTGAGGAGTTGTTCGTGTTGAAGTCGCCCCAAACCGTTCCCCCTTCGGTGGGGCTTTACACCACCGCCGAGGTGGAGAGTCGCACCGGAATTCCCTCAACCACGTTGCGACAGTGGGAGCGGCGCTACGGCCTGCCTAGCCCGCAACGAAAGTCTAACGGATACCGACTGTACAGCGAAGCTGACTTGAAGCACCTCCAGTTTATTCAGGTGCGGCTGAGCGAGGGCATCAATATCAGCCGCGCCGTGGAGCTGTGCTTAGAGCATTTTAGAACTGCCCCAGTGACCCTAAGCGCACTCGAGACGCCAGAGACGCTGCTGGCAAGGCGTAAAAGTTCGCTCGAGCGCGGTCTGATGGACTATGTAGAAGAGTTGCTCCAGGCGGCGCTGAAGGCAGATTTCGAGTGGGCGGCGCAGATTCTCTCCAACGGCTACGCCCGCTTCACGCTCGAGGATGTGCTCACACACATCATCGAACCCGTGCTGCGCGAGATTGGTGAAATGTGGCAGCGCGGCGAAATCACCATCGCCCACGAGCATCAGGCCAGCGCTTACCTGCGCGGCAAGCTGCAAATTCTGCTCGATATGGTGGGTCAGCCGCAACTGGGGCCGGGGGTGGTGGTGGCTTGTGGTCCCGGTGAAACCCACGAAATCGGCTCCCTGATGCTCTCGGTGATGCTGCGCCGCGCCGGGGTGCGGGTGTTTTATCTGGGGGCCGACACCCCCCTGGCTGTTCTCGCGCTGTACTCGAAAAGCCACGAGGTAAGCGCGGTACTGCTCAGTGTGGGGGCTGACAAGTCGCTGGAGAATCTCCGAAGTCAGCTTCCCGACCTCGACGACCTCGAGATTCCGATTTTTTACGGGGGAGCGGTTTTCAATGCCGACCCCCACTTGGCTACTGAGCTGGGTGGTCGCTACCTGGGGTCGAGCACCCAACAAGCGGTACGCCAACTGGCGAGTTTACTTGCAAGAAAGCCTTGACCGATTTCGTGAGTCAACTCGAGTCAACCCATCCAGATAGTTTTCAGTCAACGTTTCCCACAGCCACAGGGTAATTGAGCAAAACCCTTACGCAGGCACTCTGGGAGCCGGAGGAGAGGAGCAAGATGAGCCAGACAATATCGGGTATCCGACCCACTCCGGTGCGTTACGGGCGAGGTCAGAGCGTCTACGAACAAGGCAGTTCCTCGAGCGTGCTCTACCGCAGCGAAACCGGTCTGCTGCGTCTGGTCAAGGTCACACCACGCGGGCGCACTCTGACCGTGCGCCACCTGTTGCCGGGGGACTACTTTGGCGAAGAGGTCTTCCAGGGCAGCACCCACTGTTACGGGGTCGAGGCGCTCACTCGAGCGCTGATTACGGCCCTGGACCCCTCGAGCTTGGACTCACAAGAACTGCTCGAGGTGACGCGCTCCATTGGAGACCAGATGCGGCGCACCATGCAACTGGGCTACCACCAGCAAACCGGGGACCTGCGCCAGCGCACGGTGCGTTACCTGCTCGAGCTGGCCGACACGCCTTTAGGCGGCGAGGACAACCAGAACAACCTGTTTGTGCAGGCCACCCACGAACTGCTGGCCGAGGGCACCTCGAGCACCCGTGAAAGCGTGAGCAAGGTCATCACCGAGCTGCGTGAAGACGGCCTCATCGAAAGCGGCTATCGTCAGATTACCCTCAAAAATCTAGAGGGTCTGGCCGCGATGCTGGCGACTTTGAAGGTTGCAGAGTTGGTTTGAGCGGGTTTGATAGTGGAGCGTGAAAAAAGCGCCTCTGGCGGGTTTTTGGTCATTGGTTCTTGGTTGGTCTGCTCTCGAGCGGTCTGGCCCGATAGGTGCCGTTTAGACCAAGACAGCGCTTAAAATCAAACCGACTAATAACCAACTACCAAAGACTCGCCGGAGGCGCAAGACTCGCTATTTGAACTCTGCCAAATTCACAAATTAAAGTTCAACTTTTGAAGGAGACCCCATGCGCGTACTCGTCAGCGGTGCCACAGGATTTGTCGGAAAGCGGGTGGTGCAGGATTTGCTCGCAGCGGGCCACACGGTGTTTGCAGGCTCGAGAGAGGGAAAACCCGTATTGGGCGCGACCCCGCTGAGGCTCGACGTGACCGACCCTTTGAGCGCGCAGGCCGCCGTAAAGGCCGCGCAGCCCGAAGCGGTGGTGCATCTGGTGGGCATCATCCGGGAGAAGGGAACTCAGACTTTCGAGCGGGTTCATCATCAGGGAACGAAAAATTTGCTCGAGGCAGCTAGAGAATTGCGTCCACGCTGGCTTCAGATGAGCGCACTGGGTGCGCGCGAGGGGACCTCGAGCGGTTACTTCACCAGCAAGGCCCAGGCCGAGGGGTGGGTCAAAACCTCGGGCCTCGAGTACACCATCTTTCAGCCCAGTCTAATTTTTGGCGAGGGAGACGACTTTTTTGGTAAGGTGCTCAAGAATTTAGTGAGTGTGGGTCCCCTCGTGCCAGTCATCGGCAACGGTCTGTTTCCCTTTCGTCCGGTGTGGGTGGGCGACGTGAGCCGCTGCTTTGTAGCCGCGCTCGAGAAGCCTGAAAGCAGCGGTAAAACGTATCAGGTGACGGGGCCGAAAGAGTACACCTTTAAAGAGTTGCTGACCCTCGAGCTGGCCGCGCTGGGGCGGCGCAAACCACTGGTTCATGTACCGCTGTGGGCTATGAATCTGGCGGTGCCCTTAATGCAGATTCTGCCCAATCCACCCATCACCAAAGACCAGTACGCCATGTTGCTCGACGGAAACAGCGGCGACCCTGACCCGGCACGCGACGCCTTCGGCCTGCAAATGGAGCGGCTCGAGGACTGGCTGCCGCGCATTCTGGGCGTTTCGCGCTCGAGCATGGGAGGACGCATTTCGGGGTGAGCTTGAATCTCTCGCGAGATTGCAAACGCGGACAGGCCCACGGGGTGCTGCTTTGTCCAAGACAGTCAGACGTCGAACGCCCACTACCTCTCTGGCGTTCAACGTTTGACGTTTGCGGGTGGCGTCAGCCACACCTTAGAACGGTACTTTGGTACTGCCCCCCTGAGTACCAAAGTACCGTCCCCATCAGTATCGCAGTACTTGGGTCCTGTGGCCGCTTTTCCTTATCCTGAAGGCAGATAAGTTTATTCTCCTCGAGCACACACCGGGGTTGAGGGCCAATTCTGCTTTGGACGGCGCTCGAGGGGATTATCTAAACCTTTTGACACGGGAGGTCGCCACATTTGCCAAAACTCTAAACAACCCAACATGACCCAAAATCCCTCGAGTTCGTGAAGCCGCTCGAGGGATTTTGCTTGGTCATCCTGTGCTGGGGTGTGGACAGCCACACACATTTAATTTCATAAAACTCTTAAAATTGAGGGATGCGAGCCAGTGAACTGTACGGTCTGGAAATCATCACCACCGCCGAGACCGCTCGAGTGTGGCTGGAAACGACGCTAGCCCGCCTGCAAGGCTCGGTGCTCGAGCAGGCCAGAGTACTGGATTTGTGCTGGATTTTAGACATCCCGGCGGGCATCGCCATGCGCTTTCTCGAGGGCCTGAACCAGACTGAACGCAGCCGCTGTCTGGTCATCACTGCTAACCTTTCGCCGGAGTATTTGCAGCACCTGTGGAACTTAGGGGTGCGCGCCCTGATTGGCGAACCGTTCGATTTGGAGGACATCGCCCGCGCGCTCGAGGAACTCTCGAGTGGACACCGCTTTCGCTTGACCCACACGCTCGAGCCTCGGGTGGAGGGAACCCGCTTCGAGGTGCTGGTAGCGGCGGCCCGCTTCGAGAGCAACAAGGCGATTGCTCTACGGCTAGGCAAGGCCGAGCAGACCGTCAAGAACGAGGTCGGGGTGCTGGTGGACACCCTGGGGCTGGACTCGAGGGACCAGTTGCACTCCTACTTTTTTGGGGACTGGATGTACCTGCCCTCACCGTACAGCGACGTGCATGACCGGATTACGCGGGGCGATGGGCGCAAATACGTGATTGCTGAGTACCGCAGCTTCGAGCCGGAGATATTGGGGCGGGGGAAACGGAAGAAGGTGAAGTAAGGGGTTGGGGCGCTCGAGTGCAAACGCACGACCCGTGCTTCGCAACCTGTCGGGCCTGTCCGCTGCGCTAAAGAAAATATCCCCCCTGCGTAACCTACAGTATGCACACAAATCGAAAAAGAGTGTCTGGGACGCGTGTAGCGCTCGAGCGGTAAAGGGCAACCACAAGGGATTGCCCCTACGAAAACCTTGTCCTGCACGCGCCTTCCTCGAGCAATCTTTCCTCAAAATCTGTGCCTAAATCACTTGTGTGTATACCGTAGCCTGCGTAACAGGGGGGAACTGTAAAGTTACGCTCGAGCGCAGCATCTTTTGGTTCCCCACTATAAAATAGGGGGATATTTTTGAAAGCGGCCCAGCCCGTGAGGTGCTGTAGTTGTGCCAAGACAGCGCAGCGCTCAAAAGAAGGTTCACGAAGTGTTGCGAAGCACGGGTCGCAACACTCAGGCCACAACCGCACCCAGATGTTCCTCGAGCTTGCCCTCGAGCGCCCGGATGCCCAGAATTTCGCCCAGGGTCCGCATGAAGCGTAGGTAGTGCTCTGGGCGGGCCGACTCACCCATTAGGCCCAGCCGCCAGATGAGACCCGAGGTTGCGCCCAGACCTCCGGTGATGCTGATGCCGCGCTCGCGCAGCTCGGCACGCACTTTGGCGTCGTCCACACCACGCGGCAAGCGTACCGCCAGCACGGTGGGCAAGCGCTCTTCAGGGCGCTCCACAAACGGCGAAAAGCCAATGTCGCCCAGCGTCTCGAGGATGGCCACGGTGAGTTTTTTTACCCGCAGGGCGCGGTTCTCCAGGCCCTCGAGCAGGGCGTACTCGAGCGCGGCATCGAGCGCGTAGTGCAGTTGAACCGGGACGGTGTGGTGATAGGCGTGGTCGTCCCAGTAGTCGCGCAGACCCTGAAAATCGGCGTACCACAGCGGCGCTTTGGTCTTACGCCCTGCAAACGACTCAAGCGCGCGCTGACTCACCGCGATGGGAGCTACCCCCGGCGGGGCGCTGAGGCACTTCTGCGACCCGGTGTACGAGTAGTCAATACCCCACTCGAGCATATGAAAGGGCATCATGCCCACCGTCGTCACCGCGTCCACGGTCACGAGCGTGCTTTTGCCCCTGGCGAGTGCGGCAATCTCGGGAGCCGGGTTGAGCACGCCCGTCGAGGTTTCGCCGTGAACCACCGCTAGCATCTTGGGTTCACCGCGCATGGCCTTTTCTACGTCCTCGAGCAATACTGCGCGGCCCACCGGAGCCTCGACCAGCGTCACCTTGGCCCCGTAACGCTCGGCCATGTCGGCCATGCGGTAGCCGAACGAGCCGTTGGCGCAAACCACCACCTCATCGCCCTTTTCTAACAGGTTGGCAAAGCCCGCGTCCATGCCCAGGCTGCCAGTTCCGGCCAGCAGCGCGGTAAAAGCTCGCTCTCCGGCACCGTAAAGGGTGCGGAGGTTGTGCTGCACTCGAGTGTTGAGTGCGAACACTGCCGGGTCCATGTGACCGAGCATCGGCTTTTGCAGGGCGGCTTGAGCGTCCGCCTGGATGGGAGTAGGGCCAGGGGTGAGGAGCAGCACGGGAGCGGTCATGGGGGACACCTTCTTTTGTGGGTTTAATCTGGGACGATTAAACTAGGAAATATGACCAGTGTAACCGCTCGAGTCCGCTTTGTCAGCCCGAAAAGGCCCTTTGTCAACGGTTGTCTAACCTTCATGTCGGCTTTAATGCTGTGCGCGACCTCCTCGAGTTCGGCACAGACCAGCCAGAGCGGCAAATTCCCGCAGCAAGAAGCCCAACTCGAGCGCATCTACACCCTGATTCAGAGCCGCTATGTCTACCCGGACAAGCTCGAGGGAGCCGCCAAACCGAGCACTTTGAACCTATTACCCTTTGTGACCCCCTTGACGGGGGCGCTCGAGGCCGAGACGCTCAAAGGGGCCAGTTGGGACGCGGTGCGCGACTTCTATGCCCGCCGCATTCGGGCCGCAAGCACGCTCGAGGGGGCGAACGGGGCGCTCGAGGACATGATTGAGTGGCTGGGCGACCACCACTCGACCTACCTGACCGTGGCTCGGGCGAATCAGGTCAAGGCGCGCTTCGGCGGAAACATCCCCTGCGTGACCTATTCGGGGCAGACGAGTCTGAGTGGAAGTCGGGCGCTCGAGACCCGGCTCGAGAAGGGGGTGGGCATCGTGGTACTGCCGGACATTCTGGGCTTTGACCGCACCGCCAACATGAGGAGCGCTCTGCTCGAGCTGCGCGGGAAAGGTGCCAAAGCCTTCGTGCTGGATTTGCGCGGCAACCCCGGTGGGCAACTGATTGATATGGCAGGGCTAGCGGGTCTGTTCTGGCGCGGCGTGATGTGGCGGCTGAGCCTGCGGGGGCTGCTGTTTCCACTACCGATTCCAGCGGTGGGCGCGGCGGAGTTTAAGGAGCCGCTGGCGATTGTGGTGGATAAAAACGTCAACAGTGCCGCCGAGGGACTTTCCGGGGGCCTGCAAAGGGTGGGGCGCGCTCGAGTGTTTGGGGAAACCAGCGCGGGAAACGTGGAGGCGGTGTACCCGTACTGCCTGCCGGACGGGGCGATTGCGTTCATTGCTTCGGGTCAGCTTGCCCCGTGGGGTGGTGCGACCTGGGAGGGGAAAGGAGTGGTACCGGATGGGGCGGGGGGACTCGAGGGGGCCATAAAATGGGCACGGGGGCAGATTAAAAAATAGGAAGTTTGGATTCGTTGACCTTTGGATTTTTTGACCTTGTAGGGGCGACTGGCGGACAGGCCCGATAGGTGCCGTTTTGTCCAAGACGGCAGGTCGCCCTTAAAGCTTTGGCATACGCTTCAGGGCGACCTGCTGTCTTGAGCAGAACAGCACCTCACGGGCTTACTCGCCAGTCGCCCCTACACAATGATTTTCCTGTTTTGACCCTCGAGCACCTCAAAAAAACCGCTCGAGCCTCATGCAAGCGCTCGAGCGGGAAAACAGAAATCTCAGAGTTTTACTGCATCGCCTGAAGCAGTTTCCCCGCCCCCTCGAGCAGCCCTAAAACGACTCCGGGCACAATACCCAGCAGCAGCACGCCCACCGCGCTCACCGCGATGGTGACGCCGCTCGAGGGCCGTGACTCGAGTTGCAGCGGCATTTCGCCGCCCTCCACGCGCATGAACATCATCATGGCGGGGCGCAGGTAGTACACCAGCGCGTACATGCTCGAGACGATGCACAGCACGCTGATGAACACGTAGCCGTTCGAGAAGGCCGCGCTGAACAGGGTATATTTCCCGATGAATCCGCCCAGCGGCGGCAGTCCAGCCAGCGAGGCTAAAAAGAGGCCCATCGCCACCGCATACATCGGGCGGCGGTAGAACAGGCCGCGCAAATCCTCGAGCGTCGCGCCCCGGTCGTCCTTCTGAATTGCGCCGATGACCGCGAAGGCCCCGGCGTTCATCAGGGTGTAGGAGAGCAGGTAAAAGACGAGCGCGTTGCTGCCACTCGAGGGTTCGGAAAGCATGGCCAGCGCCAGATAACCGCTGTGCGCGATGGCCGAATACGCCAGCATTCGCTTGAGTTCGTTCTGCCTTATGGCGGCCATGTTGCCCACAATCACGGTCAGGCCGATGAGGATTTGCAGCGGAATCTGCCACGCGTCGCTCGAGCCGAGCGCCACCTGAAACACCCGCACGAACCCGGCAAAAGCCGCCGTCTTGACCACTATGCTCATAAACAGTGTGACCAGCGTGGGCGAACCCGAGTACACGTCCGGGGTCCACTGGTGAAACGGGGCCATACCCACCTTGAAGGAAAACCCAGCCAGCATGAGGAGCGAACCCATCACCAGCAGGGTATTGTTGGCAAAATCTTTCTGGGCGATGGCGCTCGAGATGCCCGCGAAGTCGAAGTGTCCAGTGGCTCCAAAGGTGAGCGCGATGCCGTAAATTAAAATGGCGCTGCCGATGCTGCCTAGCAGGAAATACTTCATGCCCGCTTCCTCGGCGCGTCTCGAGGTCTGGAAGGTGGCCAGCACGTAACTGGCCAGACTCATCACCTCGACCCCGATGAGCAAAACTACCAAATCTCCGGCAAAGGCGATAATCAGGCAACCGGTGATGCCGAAGTGCAGCAGCGCGTCGAATTCGGGAAAGTTGAGCTGCGCTTTGCGGGCGCTGTCCAGACTGGCAATGAGCGAAAGCAGCGCCCCAATGACGATGACCACCGAAAAGGCCACCGCGTAGTTATCAGCCAGCAGCGCCCCCTTGAACGAGGTGGTGTTATTGTTCCACAGCGCAATCAAGCTGAGCAGGGTCAGGACCAGACCGCCCAGGCCGATGTAGGCCACGTTCTGTCTCGAGGTGTACAGTCCGCCGAGCGTGGCGACGCAGGCCGTGACCAGCGAAATAATGATGGGCAGCAGGGCGGTGAGGGAAACGTCGGGGAAGGTCAGCATGAGGGTTGTCCTGTGGTGAATGGCTCTAGGGCCACGATGGGAGAAGATTTCATTGCGACCCTCCCGTAAACAATCCCATCAGGGCGCGAGCGGCGGGTTGAATCAAATTCAAAGCCGGGGCGCTGTAGATGCCAAAAAACACCAGCACGCCCACGCTAGGGGCCAGGATGGTCCACTCTAAGGGCGTGAGGTCGCTGACGATTCTCGAGACGAGCGAAGTGTGGCCCAGGTCGTGCGCCTCTTCGGGGTGGTCACTGCTCAAGTGTGCGTCTTCTGGCGAGACCTCCCAGAAGGTCTTCTGGTACGCGGTGAGCGCGTAAGCGGCAGCGGCGATGGTCGCCAGCCCCGCCGTGAAGCTAATCCAGGGAGCCACCTGATAGCTGCCAAACAAAATGCTGAACTCGCCCACGAACCCGGCCAGACCAGGAACGCCGATAGCGGCCAGCCACAGGGTCATGGTCAGGCCACCCAGAATGGGAGCGCTGCCCATCACCCCGCCCTGAAACACGCCCAGACCGTAACCCTCGGGCCGTGCAGCGTTGACCTCCGCTCGAGAGGCCAGCATTCCTACGCCCAGGAACAGCGCGCCCATGTACACGCCCTGAAAGGCCAGCAGGTACATCGCGCCAGTTGCGGCGGTGGCGTTCAGGCTAAATACACCCAGGCCCACCATGCCCATGTGGGACAGGCCCGCGAAGGCCAGCAGGCGCTTCCAACTGGTCTGCGAAAAAGCAATCCAGGCCGCGTAGATGGCGGTGAAGGCCGAAATCCACATCAGCGGGATGTGTAAATCTCGAGCAGCGTCTGGAAAGAGTGGCAGCGCCCAGGCGAACAGGCCGTAGCCGCCGACCTTATACAGCGTACCCATCACATCGGCCACCCCGCTCGAGTGGTTTTCCTCGTGAAATTGGGCCAGCCAGCCGTGCAGCGGGAACAGCGGCAGCTTGACCGCAAACGCGGCCAGGAAACCCAGAAATAAAATGGTCTGCACGTTTTTAGGGATGGGATTTTTGAGAATGTCCTCGAGCGCGAAAGTCGGCGCGCCGCCGTAGACCTTGACCCCTATGATGGCCGCGAGCAGAAACAGCGACCCCACGATGGTGTAGATGGCAAAACGGGTGAGCGCGGTCAAGCGGTTAGGGCCGCCGTACATGCTGAGTAAGAGCAGCGAGGGAATGAGTGCGGCCTCGAAGAAGACGTAGAACAGCACGAGGTCGCGGGCCATGAAGATGCCCAGCAAGGTGGATTCCATCATCAGCACGAGAACCAGCATGGCGCTCGAGCGTTCAACCTTCCAACCTGCGTAGAGCACCGCTAAGAGCGACATGAAGGCCACCACCAGAGAAAGCAACAAGCTGACCCCCTCGAGCGAAACACTGTAGGTCATACCGAGTTGCGAAATCCAGGTGTAGCGCTCGAGCGCCGCGCCACCGTTCAGACTCAGGCCCAGGCCGATACCCAGGGTGAGCGCGGCGGCGAGGGCCGCAGTCCAGCGCTTGATTTGACGGTCTGGGATGAGCGACACGATGAGCGCGGCGATGAGCGGGAGGAACAGGAACAGGTGAATCACGACGAGCCTCCCAAAACCTTGAACAGCCAATACCCCATCAGCGCCAGGGTTCCTAAGAGCATTGAGGCGGCGTAAGAGCGCACGAAGCCGTTCTGAATCACCACGGTCCACCAGCCCGGACTGCTCGAGACGACCCCAGTTCCCTCGAGCGCGCCGGTCACGCCCGCGTCGGCAGCGTCGAGGCCACGCGAGAGCGCCCGCGCCGGACGGCCCACCGTTTCGTCATAAAAGGTGTTGAGGTAAAGCGCCTGACTCGAGGTTTCGCCAAAAACGCGCATCTGCTCGAGCTTGTTGCCCCGGTAACGCAGGTAGGCCATGGTAAACCCGGTCAGGGCCGCCGCCACCGCGAACACAATCAGCATGAACTCGGTGGATTGGGACGGCTCGAGCACCACACCCTCTTCAAAGGGTCCGACCACGGGTTTGAGGTACTCCTGAAGGTAGTTGCTGCCGATAAAGTGCGGCAGGCCCAGCAGACCGCCCACGGTGGTGAGCGCAGCCAAAATGCCCAGCGGGACCTTAAAAATCGCGCCGCCCTCGTGCGGGTGGGCGCTGCCCCGGTAGGTTCCGGCGAAAACCAGCAGATACCAGCGCATCATGTAGAAGGCGGTGAGGAGCGCCACAGTGAGACCGATGATGTAGAGCGGCAGATTGTGGGTGTACGCCTCGAGCAGGATGGCGTCCTTGGAGAAGAACCCAGCCAGCGGAGGAATTCCGGCGATGGCTAGGGTTCCAATCAGGCTGACCGCGTGGGTGAAGGGCAAGGCTTTACGCAGACCGCCCATCTTGCGAACGTCTTGTTCCCCGTGCAAGCCGTGAATCACCGAGCCGCTCGAGAGGAAAAGCAGCGCCTTGAAAAAGGCGTGGGTGACGAGGTGAAACATCGCCGCCCAGTAGGCACCCAGGCCCACGGCCAGGAACATGTAGCCAATCTGCGAAACCGTGGAAAAGGCCAGAATCTTTTTGATGTCGTGTTGATTGAGCGCCGAGAGTGCGCCGTAGAGCGCGGTCAGGCCACCCACCCAGGCCACCCAGTTCTGGGCCACCGGGGCGAAATCGAACAGGAAGCTCGAGCGGGTAATCAGGTAGACCCCCGCTGTGACCATTGTGGCCGCGTGGATGAGCGCCGAAACCGGGGTCGGACCCGCCATTGCGTCGGGGAGCCAGGTGGTGAGCGGGAGCTGCGCGCTCTTGCCCACCGCGCCCACGAGTAAAAACAGACAGGCTAGCTCGAGCGCGCTCTGCGACATCTTTACGGTCTGTGAAGCATCTATCATATCGGGGATAACCAGCGTTCCTAGCATCTTGAACAGCAAGAACATGCCCAGCATGAAGCCCAAATCTCCGATGCGGTTCATGATAAACGCCTTGCGGGCGGCGTCAGCGTTGTCGCGGCTCGAGTACCAGAAGCCGATGAGCAGGTACGAGGCCATGCCCACGCCTTCCCAGCCCACGAAGATGAGCGGGTAGGAGTCGGCCAGCACCAGAATCAGCATCAGGGCCACAAAAAAATTGAGAAAGGCGAAGTAGCGGCTTTTACGGGCATCGCCTTCCATGTAGCCAATGCTGAAGATGTGAATCAGGAAGCCCACCCCGGTGATGACCAGGGTCATGACGCTCGAGAGTTGGTCCAGATAAAAGCCCACGCTGAGGTTCGCTCGAGCGCCTGCCCCAGCGTCTTTGGTCACGGTTCCCATGTCCGGGAGCCACTGCCACAAGACCATGTGCTTGGCCTCGGAAGCGAGGCTGGACCAGCTCAAAAAGGCCACCAGAAAGGAGAGCAGCACCATAGTGCTGGCAATCCAGCCGCTCGAGTTCCCCTTGAGCTGCTTGCCGAAGGTGATGGTGATTAGAAAGCCCAACAGGGGAAACAGGGGCATGAGGTAGAGCGGGATGGTCACGGCAAGCCTCCGGCTTGGAGAGAGTAGGAGGATAGGAGGGTAGGAGGGTAGGAGGGTAGGAGGGTAGGAGGGTGAGTGGATGAGAGGGTAAAAAGACTAACGTAGTTTCCAACCCTCCAATTTTCCAACCCTCCAACCCTCACTCGAGCGAAACCGCCACACAAACGCACTGAAACGCCCCTCATCCCCGCAGCTCCGCCAAGTCGTCCACGTTGGTAGACACCCGCTTGCGAAAGATGGCGACGATGATGGCCAGACCGATGGCGACCTCGGCAGCGGCCAGGGTCATCACGATGAAGACTGCGCTCTGGGCGACCAAATCGCCCCACGCTCGAGCAAAAGCCACTAGCAGCAGGTTGGCGGCGTTGAGCATCAGTTCCACCGATAAAAACACCATCACAGCGGTGCGGCGCACCATCGCGCCCACCAGGCCAATCGAAAATACAATGGCCGAAAGCGCCAGGACTGCGGCGGTGGGAATCACGATGCGCCTCCTGCTTCGAGTTTAGGCTCGAGTTTGGGTTTGAGTTCACTGCTCAAAGGAATCGGATTCAAAGAATCGTCGGATTGCTCGAGGGTCAAAGCCGCTCCAGAAGTCACTGTAGGCGGACGCACTCGAGCGCCGTCCATCTGACCGGAGTATTCGGGAAGCTCCTCTTCCTTGGTCTCGGGGCGCTGCACCAGCGCCACCGCACCCACCACCGCCACCAGCAGCACGATACTCACGGCCTCGAAGGGCAGCAGAAACTGGGTGAACAGGTTCTCGCCCACCGGACCGGGTGCGCCGCCCTGAAGTGCGGCGGCTGCGGCCTCGAGCGGTTTGGGGTCCTTGAAGTTGACCACCAGAAACACCATTGCGCCCGACACCAGCGCCGCCGCGCCGCCCGCGATTTCGTTTACGAACGGGATGGGGTTTTCGGACTTGACCGGACGGGCCGCGTCGAGCAGCATGATGACGAACAAAAACAGCACCATGATTGCGCCCGCGTACACGATGACCTGCACCGAGGCGATGAAGTGGGCCTCGAGCATCACGTAGACCACCGCTAGGCTGAGCAGGGTTCCGACCAAGCCAAGCGCGGCGTGAACCGCGTTCTGGGCCAGGATGGTGACGAGCGCCCCGGAAATGATGAGCAGGGCGAAAATGGCAAACAGGGCTAACATGGGTTGACCTCGGCGCTCGAGGGGAGGGAGGGCTTTGGCTTTGAATCCCCCGAATAGCAGCGCTGCGCTTTGCTATGGTTCCCCCTTATTAAGGGGGAACTTAAAGACCTTCTACTCGAGCTACTCGAGCGCCAAGCCGTTAGGTCCCCCTTCGATAAGGGGGAGATTCGGAAGAGCGCAGAGGTTCCGAGCAGGGGGATTCTTCCGTTCGCATTCGAGCGCCCACCGACCCCCTTCACCTGGACACCTCTCTCGAGGCCGTGTATTTGACCCCCTCGAGTTCGGCCCGTACCGTCACCTGAAAGCCCATCTTGACCGCCTTTTTGTATTTTTTAGCTTCCCGGCGCTGGGGTTTGCTGCCCTGTATTCCCACCAGCATGTCACTTTTGCCGTACACAAAGTCGCCGTAGCGGTAGTCGGCCATCTCAAATTCGTTGCCCAGCACCACCGCGCCCGTCGGGCAGGCTTCCTCACACATGCCGCAGAAGATGCAGCGCAGCATGTTGATTTCGTAAACCTTGGCGTAGCGCTCACCCGGCGATACCGGATTTTTGGGGTCGTTTTCCGCCGCTTCCACGTAGATGGCGTAGGCCGGACACGCTGCCGCACACAGCGAGCAACCGATGCACTTCTCGAGTCCGGTCCCGGTGTGGCGGGTGAGCACATGCCGCCCCCGAAAGCGCGGCTTGAGCTGGGTGGGCTGCTCGGGGTACTGCACCGTGACGGGTTTACTGAATAACTTGGACAGGGTGATACCCATGCCTTTGGCAATCTCGAGCACACTCATAAAATCTTCTCCCAGCACATTGGATTAGCCATACACCGTCATCCTCGCTTCTTCACCATTTTTAGAGAGCCACACCCAGCCACAGCCCCCATCGCCGTACAAAACATCGAAGGGAACTTGCAGATACACTTGATTGGACTCAAGTGAACGAGCACCTACCTCGCACGAATACAGTTGGAGTATCAGTCGCCAGTCTTCAGGGTCGTCATCTGGAAAATCGTGCCACTCGTCAAATACCGCAGGGGTGCCCCCAACCTTGTTGAATTCGAGTGGCGCTTGATAGGCTTTAAACTCCTCATCCGTCCACTCGCGTCCTGCTTTTTGAGGCACATATTCCGGCTCTTCTACAGGCTCGAGTCGAACTCCAAATTCGGGCGCTGGTTCTCCATCTCGCTGGGTCGAAGGACCGATTGCAGCGTCACTGTGCAGCCCATCGAAGCGGCCCGGTTGCAGCACCACCGCCGTTTCCCACCCTATATCGTTAAAGAAGATGTAGGCCATCTGCGACGCAATATTCCCGAAAATTTCTGGCTCGAGCTTTACCTGAGCCAGAAACGCCAGTGGAAGGCTAGTTTCGGGATGAAGCGGCCATGTCGGTTCTTCGAGCCACACTGGCTGCCCTCCGAACTTGGTCACAGGCTCGAGGATGGGCGAATCCACCTCTTCAAAGGCAACGATGCGGAGTGCTTTCGGCATCTAATCCCCTCCCATCGGCGCTCGAGCATCCGCCACGGCTTTGACAGCCGGTCTCGAGGTGAGGGCTACCCACACGCCCACGAAAATTAGCTCGAGCAGGCCCAGAATCCACAGCGGAGCGCTGGGGAAAAAGGCCAGATAAGCGGCGGTGAACATGGTGTTGAACAGCGCGATAGGAAAGAGAATCTTCCAGCCAAAGCGCTGAAGCTGGTCGTAGCGCATTCTGGGCAGGGTGCCGCGAATCCAGATGAAGAAAAACAGGAAGGCGGCGATTTTGAGAATGAACCAGATGAAGGGCCAGCTCGAGATGCCAGGAATGAGCGCATCTAAAAAGGCCGGACCCTTGTAGCCGCCGAAAAACAGCGTGGACATCAGCGCCGAGGCGGTTATCATGTTGATGTACTCGGCCATTTGAAAGAGTGCCCACTTGATGCTCGAGTATTCGGTGAGGTAGCCCGCCACCAGCTCCTGCTCGGCTTCGGGCAGGTCAAAGGGCGTGCGGTTGGTCTCGGCAAAGCTCGAGATGAGGAAGGTCACGAAGGCCAGCGACTGAAAGAAGATGATGGCCCCGTTGGCTGCCTGCCACTCGACGATGTTGCGTAAGTTGGTGCTGCCCACCAGCATCAGCAGGCCCAAGATGGACAGGCCCATGCCCAGCTCATAAGAGATCATCTGGGCGCTCGAGCGCAGACCGCCGAGCAGGGGATATTTGGACCCCGAGGCCCAGCCACCTAAAAAGATGCCGTACACGCCCATACTGGTCATGGCCAGCACGAACAGCACGCCCACGTCGAGGTCAAAGACCCAAGGGTTTTCACCAAAAAAGCTTCCCGCAGGACCTGCCGGGATGATGGCAAAGGCGGTGAGTGCGGCCATCACCGCGATGAGCGGCGCAATCAGAAACACCAATCGGTCCGCGTTCTTGACGATGATGTCCTCTTTAAAGATGCTCTTCACCGCGTCGGCCAGCGGTTGCAGCAGGCCCAGCGGCCCCACCCGGTTTGGACCGAAGCGAATCTGCATCCGGGCCAATAGGCGGCGCTCGACCAGGGTCATGTAGGCGAAGGTGGTGAGCAGGCCGAAGGCCACCAGCACGGCCTTGAGCACCACGATGAGGAGTGCAAGAAACCATTCGGGCATCAGTCATCCCCTCCCATCAGCATTGGCACGCTCGAGCCACCCTCAACGAACTCTCGAATGCGGCTCGAGCGCAACATTTCCGGCTTCCACATGCTCACGGTGGGAGCGTGAACGCTCGAGGTGGGTGCACTCTTGGCGGCCCCTAAATCGGCAATCAGACCCTCACCGGGCAGGCTCGAGAAGTCCATCCCGAAACGCTTTTGCAGTTCGCGTTGAGCGCTTCTGACCCCGCGAATCTCGGGTTTGAGGTCGAGCGCGTCGGCCAGTGCGCCCAGAACCGTCATCAGGTCGGCACTTTCTCCCGCGCTGAGGGCCGCGCCCTGAAGCGGCAGCACCCGCCCCTCGAGATTGACGGTACTGCCACGCTTTTCATAGTTGCTCGAGGCGGGCAAAACCACGTCGGCGCGCTGGGCCGCGTCGGTCAGGTGGGTGTCGTGGACGATGAGGAAACCACTGAAGTCGGCTGGAACCCCCTCGAGCCGCGAAACCAGTGCCGCACCCGTGTTCATGGCACTCAAGCCCGAACCCTTTGCGCCGGGAACCAGCTCGAGGTGGGCCAGACCCGCGCTGTTGGGTCCGGCGGGAATGACCAGCAATTTTGCAGCGTACTTCTGGGCCATCTTCTCGGCCAGGGCCAGGTTTTCGGGTCGCTCGAGCGCCTCGGCTCCCAGAATCAGGATGGGGCGCTCGGCCTTCTCGAGCTTTTCCAGCAGACTCGAGAACGAGGCGCTACCTGAAGCCAACTCCTCGAGCGCCTGAGCTGCTCCGTACTCTGCCGACACCCCCGCCTTGGCGTGCAGCGCGTTGGATTTGCTCGAGTACACCGCCAGCCGTTCACGCTTGCGCGGCACCCGCTCGACCATGCGTAAATCCGCGATGGCGGTCCCGTGCTCGTAAACAGGCGAAAGCAAGCCACCCTTGAGCATCTCCTCGAGCCGCAAGGCCAGCACCGGAGCTTCCTCCTCGACGTCCGCACCCAACACCAACACGAAGTCGGATTGGACGACCTCGAGCAGGGTAGGCGGCACACTGACGGGAAAGGCCGGGTGGCGCGGCGCGTGGTCCACGTTGGGGGTGCCGAGCTGCTGCGCGAAACGCTCGAGCGCAATTCCCTCCTCGAGCGTGATGTCCGACTGGGTGTACAGGCCAATGTTTGACCGGGCAACACCCTCGAGTCCCTGTTTCATGACGGCGATGGCGGCTTCCCAGGTAGCCGGCTCGAGCACCCCTTCACGCCGCACCAACGGCGTAGTCAGGCGACCCTCACGCAGCCACTCGTGCCCAAAGCGGCCCCCATCGCACAGCCAGGTTTGGTTGACCGCGTAGTTTTCGCGGCCCTGAATACGCTCGAGCTGACCGTTGCGGGCGTCCACCGTGATGGCGCAGCCCACCGAGCAGGCGGTGCAGGTCGTGGCGGTGTGGTCGTACTCCCAGTTGCGGCCCCGAAAGCGGGCCACGTTGTCCAGCAGCGCCCCCACCGGACAGATGTCGGTGATGTTACCGGAAAAGTTGCTGGGCAGGCCGTCCTCGAGATTGTCAATAAAGGTGTGACCCCCGCGCTCGATGAAGTCCAGGACCTCGTTTCCCGGCACCTCCTCGAAGTAGCGCACGCACCTCTTGCAGTGAATACACCGCTCCTGGTCGAGCACCACGAACTTGGAGAGGTCGTAGTGCTTCTCGGCGTGCCGCCTGTCGAACTCGAAGCGCGACTCGCCGTAGCCGTACTCGAAGGCGCGGTCTTGCAGTTCGCAGGCCCCGCCCTTATCGCAGGTGGGGCAGTCGAGCGGGTGATTGATAAGCGTGAACTCCATCATGCCCGCCTGAGCCTTTTTGACCTTTTCGGACTGCGAGATGATGGTCATGCCGTCGGTCGCCATCAGCGTGCACGACGCCATCGGCTTGGGCATCCAGAAAATTTTGGGCTGTCCGGTGGCCTCGTCCAGAATGAAAGTCCCGTCCGGGTTTTTGCGCGGGGTTCCGGCCTCGACCAGACACATCCGGCAGGCTCCGATGGGGGACAAATACGGCTGGGAGCAGAAATACGGTACGTCCAGACCCGCCGCGAACACCGCGTCTATGGCGCTGGTCCCGGTGGGCAACTCGAGTTCTCTTCCGTCTACATTGACCTTCACGGTTGCTCCTTATTCACTTTATCCACCTTATTCTCGAGCAAAACGGCCCTCGAGCGTTCCCCAATTCCTAGCCTCGTGTAAAGATTCACGAATTATTTTGCTCGAGCGCGTGCTGTAAACAAAATACCTTTCCCATTGGGGTAGCGGGGTAGAAAATGGCCTGACAACGTTATTTTACCTTTTGAGAAAAGTCTACTACAGCGCTATGGGTGTTGCAATGTGAAGTGTGGCTCGAGGAAAAAGTGCGACCCGACGCTAAACTCGAGGGTATTCAAGAAATGTGGCTACACGCTCGAGGAGGTGCTCACAGTGGCCTGCCTGAACGAACGGGTGCCGCTGGAGCAAATTGACGATGATGGGGTGCTCGAGTTGGAGGAGGACGGTTGAGCGACGAACTCGAGCCACCACCGTTCAGGGCCACACCTGGGTAAGGCCCCCATCGCCCAGAGGGAAGATGAAGCCCCCATGCAGGTAGAGTTGCCAATGGGAAGCGTCCCACACGCAGGTTAGCTCATACTTCTTGCCAAGCGTCTCGAGGGTCTCAAGGGTCTCAAGGGTATAGTCTCGAGCCATGCGCTTGCTCCACATCAGGTTCACTTCGTCGCCATTGTAGGGATACCACGCCTGCCCTGGCCGGGTGCATTTGTGGGCAAAGTCGAAACGCCAGCGCTCGAGCGAGCTGCCGATACCCAGGTTGAGCAGTTCACTGAGGCGACGCTCGAGCTGCGCTGTGGTGAAGGCTTTTCCCAGCTCGAGCGCTAAAACGGCCACGGTGTAATCGCTTTTCCAGGACTTCTCGCGGCGGTCAAAGGGTTCAAAGCGGCTGACCAGCAAACTCGAGCCGTCGCGCAGGCGGTAGCGGTAAACCAGAAAGTCAACCCCATCGGTGTGCGAGAAGGTTTTTCGCTCGAGCACACACCGATATTTCTGGCAGTAGCTCGAGAAGTAAACCGACTTGTAGCTGTCCATCAGCCCTCGAGCCTGAGCCATTCCCAGCAGCATCAGAGCTGCGATGGACACGCTTTGGAGCAGTTGGGAAGGCATGGTTTAGACTAACGCAAATGTGAAACTCTGGGTGTGGTTTGGATGGCTCGAGCACGGTTGGGTAAACTCGAGTGGAACGTCAGGGGGTCAACATGGTTACAGAAATACAGCTCGAGCAGTTCAGGGCGATGGCTCGAGCGGGGGCCACACCGGAGCAAGCGATAGCTTTCGCAAAAGTTCAAGGCTTGACCATCATTGCAACCATTAAGGTGCTTCATGACTATTTCGGCCTGAGCATTTCAGACGCAAAAGAAAAAGCAGTTTTGAGCTTCTATAAAGTCGGAAATATGGATGAGTATTACCAAACTGTATGCCTGGGCTATGGCAGACGGTACGACTCGTTCAATATGAATTTGATACAGGAAAATCTATTAGCTTGGCCGTAGAGGAAAATCTCATTGCCAAGATGATTGAATTGGAGGCTGAGTTAGGCCGTGAACTCACCGACGATGAAATCTCCGCCCTCGAGTCTGGTGAGGACGGCTTGACAATTTAGAGTCTTTACTCTACTCTCTGGTTAGAGCAAAGACTCTAGTAGACTAGTGCCTATGGGCACCAAAGAGAAAATCCTCGACACCGCCCTGACCCTGTTCAACGAGAAAGGTGCCACGGATGTCACCACCAACCACCTCGCCTCAACGCTGAACATGAGTCCAGGCAACCTCTACTACCATTACCGCAACAAAGAAGAAATCATCCGCGCCCTGTTCAGCGACTACGACGACGCCTCGAGAGTCCTATTTGCCCTTCCCCAAGAGGAGGTCTTGAGCACGCTTCATCTCGAGCAGCTCATAGAAGGAAATTTTGCCTTGCAGTGGGAATACCGCTTTCTGTTTCGGGATTTGATGACCCTGCTGCGCCGCGACCCCGAACTCCAAGCAACTTACCGCATCCACCGCACCCACGGCTTCGACAACTCCCGCCAACTGATTGTTTTCTTCGCCCATAGCGGGGTCATTGCACCCATCACGGACGAGTTTGAACTGGATATCCTGGCCCGCTTAATCTGGATGGTCAGCGACTTTTGGCTCCCCTCCCTCGAGCTGGGGGGTGAACTAGTCACGCCCGAACGGTTCAAACAGGGTGTGGCACTGGTGCGCCAAATCAGTGGGTCACGCATTCTAGCCAAGTAAGCTCGAGCTTAGAGACTCGCCCTCACCAAAAGTGTGTATGCCCGCCTGGAGGTCTTATGAATTGGATTGTCGCCCAAATGAAATGGATTATGGTCGTGTCAGGGGCGCTGACGTTTTCCATGATTTACGCGGCAATAGCGCCCCAAGCCGCGTTACAATCTACGTTTGGAGCCTCGCTCGAGGGGCCACTGGCCGAAATCATCGTGCGTAACTGGGGTGTGCTGATTGCGCTGGTGGGTGCCATGCTTCTTTACGGGGCATACCAACCGACGAGTCGCCCCCTGATTCTGACCCTGGCAAGCGCGGGCAAACTCACTTTTATTACCCTGGTTCTGCTTTATGGCACGCAGTACCTTGGTCGTCAGGCAGGCATGGTTATCCTGATTGATTTGGTCATGGTTTCCCTGTATCTCGGTTATCTGGTCAGTATAAATCGAAGTCGAAAGTCGGCCCTCGAGTCCAACCTCCCTTGAGCGCTCGAGTATACCGACCGCTCGAGTACACTGAAGCGCATGAAACTCGAATCCGCCGAGCTGCGAGTGCTCGAGCTGCCGCTCAAGTTCCGCTTTCAGACCTCTTTTGGAACGCAGACCAGCAAGAGATTCGTGCTGCTGACCCTGCGTGCCCAGGGACTCGAGGGCTACGCGGAGTGCGTTACCGACCCGCTGCCGCTGTACCGCGAGGAAACCAACAGCACCGCGCTGGTCATGCTCGAGGAGCTGTTTTTGCCGCTGGTTCTGGGTGTGGAGTTCGCCAACCCAGAAGCTTTGAACGCCGCGCTCGAGCCGTTCAAGGGCAATACGATGGCCAAAGCCACGCTCGAGATGGCCTTCTGGGATTTGTGGGCGCGCAGCCTGAATCTTCCCCTATGGCAACTGTTGGGCGGGGTGAAGAGCGAGATTCCGGTGGGGGTGTCGCTAGGCATTCAGAGCACGGTGCAGGCCACGCTCGAGACGGTGCAAAAACACGTCCAGCAGGGTTACAAGCGCATCAAGCTCAAAATCAAACCGGGTTGGGACTGGCAACCGCTCGAGGCGGTGCGGGCCGAGTTTCCCGACCTGACCCTCACCGCCGACGCCAACTCGAGCTATACTCTGGCCGATTTGCGAATTTTGCAGCGCATTGACGCCGTGAACCTCGACTACCTCGAGCAGCCGCTGGCTTTTGACGATTTGGTGGACCACGCCAAGCTTCAGAAGATGATGCACACGCCGATTTGCCTGGACGAAAGCATCATGAGCGCTAAAGACGCCAGAAAGGCGCTCGAGCTGGGCGCGGCGCGGCTGATTAACATCAAGGTCGGAAGGCTGGGTGGACATCTCGAGGCCCGCCGGACTCACGACGTGGCCCAGAGTTTTGGAGCGCCGCTGTGGTGTGGGGGGATGCTCGAGAGTGGCGTGGGGCGGGCGCACAACATCCATCTCTCGAGCATGGCGGGGTTCACTAAACCGGGTGACACCAGCAGCTCGAGCCGCTATTTTGAAACCGACATCGTGAACGAAGCGCTCGAGGCGACGGATGGCATGATGCCGGTGCCGCAGGGTGCAGGAATCGGCATGAGTTTGAATCGGGAATTCCTCGAGCGGGTGACGGTGAAGAAGGTGGTACTGGCACGTTAAAAGTTCTAGGTTTTGCGCCTCCGGCGGGTCCTTAGTTTTTGGTACTTAGTTGGTCTGCCCTCGAGCGGTCTGGCCCAGAAGGTGCCGCTTAGACCAAGCGGTCAAGCGTCCTCATGGGCGCTGTTTTGACCAAGAAGACAACGCCCTAAATCAAACCGACCAAGAACTAACTACTAAAAACCCGCGAGCAGGCCCCACGGGGCGGCGTGACCCCACGGGGTGCCGTTTACGCCAAGACAGTGCCGTTTTGCTCAAGACGCCGGAGGCGCTCCGTTTCCACTCCCCACCACCCACCACCACCCACCCGAAACATGACCTTAAAAATCCGCGAAGCTACCGATACAAAAGACATGCTCCTGATGGAATCGCTCGAGCGACAGATTTGGGGCTATAGTGACGACGCAGTGGTGGGCAAGGAAATGCTGATTGCCCTGCGCTTTGAGGGCGCGTGCGTGGTGCTGGCCTGGGACGATGAAACTCCGATTGGGCTGGTGCTCAGTTTCCCCACCAGAGAGGCCAACACCCAGCACTCTCACATGGCCGGAGTCCTTCCAGGCTACCGGGGGAAAAGTGTGGCCTACGAACTCAAGCAGTTTCAGAAGACGTGGTGTCTCGAGCGGGGAATAAGCCGCATTGTCTGGACCTACGACCCTTTGAGAGCGGTGAACGGTTATTTCAACATCGCCAAACTGGGCGCTACCTGCCGCCGCTACCTGCCACACTTTTACGGCGAGATGGGCGGCATCAACGCGGGTGCGGCTTCGGACCGGATACTGGCCGAATGGGATTTGAAGGGGGGCCGTGGAAAACCCGTCCCGCACGAAGCCCACATTCCTAGCGTGAATGCGCTCGAGGACGGGGTGATGGTGAGTGCAAATCTGAGTCTCGAGCTGCCGCATCTGTACTTTGAGTTGCCGCAGGATTATGGTTCTCTACTCGAGCAGGACGTGGGAAAAGCGATTTTGTGGCGTGAGCGCTCGAGGCCCGCGTTTTTGCACTACCTCGAGCGCTACGAGATTGTGGGTTTTCGGCGTGAGGGCGGCAACGCTTACCTGCTCGAGCGGGTTTCGGTCTAGTTCTTCCCCTCTTCTACCCCGCCCAAAGCGGTATCCTCACTCGAGATGTACGCACTGCTCAAAAAACTCCTGTTTCAATTCGACCCCGAAGCGGTTCACGAATTTGTGATGGGGGCGCTGAAAACCGCGTCTCACAGTCCAGCCGCGCTCGAGGGCATCGCCCAGATGTGCGCGCCACGAGACCCGCGCCTAGGCGTCAAACTCTGGGGCCTCGAGTTCCCTAACCCGGTGGGTCTGGCCGCAGGCTTCGACAAGAACGCGCTGGCCCTAGCCGCGTGGCCCGCGCTGGGTTTTGGCTTTGTGGAGATGGGCAGCGTCACCATGCTCGAGCAGCCCGGAAACCCCAGACCGCGCCTGTTTCGGCTGCCCGAGGACCGGGGCATCATCAACCGGATGGGCTTCAACAACGACGGGGCCGATAGGGTGGCAGCTCGGCTCGAGCAGTTTTCAAACACTCGAGGAAAGCTGTCTGTTCCACTGGGCATCAACCTGGGCAAATCCAAACTCACGCCCTTAGAGCTGGCCCCGCAGGATTATCTGTATTCGCTCGAGAAACTGTGGAATTATGGCGATTACTTCGTGGTCAACGTCTCGAGTCCTAACACGCCCAATTTGCGGCAGCTTCAGGACAAGGACAAGCTCGAGGTTCTGCTCTCGAGCGTGATGGATTTTGTCCGTCGGCAGCCAGTATATAAACCCATGCTGCTCAAAATCGCGCCTGACCTGAGTTTTTCGCAACTGGACCAGGTTTTGGAGCTGCTCGAGCGTTACAAACTTTTGGGCATCGTGGCCACCAATACCACACTCTCGAGAGACGGCTTGAAAACTCAAATCGAGCAGGCAGGCGGGCTTTCCGGCGCACCCCTGCGTCAAAAAAGCCTCAAGATTCTGAAACACCTGAGCCGGGAACTCGAGGGCCGCTTGCCCATCATCTCGGTGGGTGGCATTTTTGGCGCGGACGACGTGCTCGAGCGGCTGGATTTGGGTGCGAGTCTGGTTCAGGTTTACACCGGTTGGATTTACGAGGGACCGCTGATGATGCGCCAAATTGCGCGGGACCTGCTCGAGCACCGAGTTTAAAACTGCTTTACAGAGCACTCTTTTCTCGAGTTTCAAGCGGTTTGGGTACAGTCAAAGTCGCTCTTAAAAGCTAAACTTCTCCCAAGTACCGCCACCGGAAGCGCGCGACTCAGGTGCCTCTCGAGCGAAGGTCCAGTTCGCTTGGGCGTGGGTAGATTAGGACGAATCAAGGAGGCCCAAAATGGGTGTCGTCCTCAAGAATGTGAACCTGATGGTGTCCGATATGGAGCGCTCGCTCAAGTTCTACCAAGGCGTGCTCGGCCTTGCATTGGATGACCGCTCCGCACCACCCAGCATGTACCTGCTCGAGGCGGGCGCTTGCAAGCTCAGCCTAGACACTCACACTCAAGGCGGACAGGTGATGGCGGTGGGCGGCAGCGAACTCGGCTTTGAAACCGACGACGTAGACGGCCTGTGGCAGCGCCTCAAAGATTGGGGTGCTGAGGTGGGCGAGATACGCGAATACTCATTCGGACGCAGCTTTGACGGCAAAGACCCGGATGGACACGGGTTGACGGTCTACCGCTCGAGAGAGTGATTCAGTTTGCATGAGAAAGCAGGTCGGGTGCAAATCCCGACCTGCTTTCTCATCTGATCAGCTCATCAAATCTGATGCGCTACTTTTCCGCGCACCAAGGTCAGAATCGGCCAGCCTTTTAGAGTTTCTCCAGCCCACGGCGAGAACTTGGCCTTGCTCCTGAACTCGAGCGGTTTTACTTCCCGCCCGGTCTCGAGGTCTAGCACGGTCACGTCGGCGGGCATTCCCGGCTCGAGGGTGCTTGGGGGCCAGCCCAGCACACGAGAAACGCCCTCGGTCATCAGGTGAATCAGGCGCTCAAGGGACAAGCCCTTCTCGAGCACCAAACGCGTGTAGAGGAGTGGAAAAGCCACCTCGATGTTGCCAATGCCGAACGGGGCCTCGAGCAAATCGCGCTCCTTCTCGGCCAGGGTGTGCGGCGCGTGGTCGGTGGCCAGACAGTCCACCGTACCGTCGAGCAAACCGCCCAGCAGCGCGTCGCAATCCCGTTGAGTTCGCAGCGGCGGCGCAACCTTGTACACCGCGTTGAAGCCGCGCAGACTCTCGTCGGTAAGGGTCAGGTGGTGACAGCACACCTCGCAGGTCACGTTCACGCCGCGCTTTTTAGCCTCACGCACCCGCTCGAGCGCCTGCCTCGTGCTGAGGTGTTGGATGTGCAGCCGTGCCCCGGTGAGTTCACACAGCTCGAGGTCACGCGCCACCCGCCCCGATTCTGCCGCCCAGGGATTTCCGGGCAGGCCCAGTTCTTCAGACACCACTCCCTCGTTCATGACCCCGTCTTTCCGCAGGCTGGCGTCCTCGGCGTGAACGCTCACCACCCGGCCCAGCGAGTGGGCGTACTCGAGCGCGCGGCGCAGCAAATGCGCGTCCTCGTTGGTGCGCCCATCGTCGGTGAACATAGTCGCACCCGCTTCTTTGAGCAGGGCCAAGTCGGCCAGACTCTCGCCCTTCTGACCCCTCGAGAGCGCCGCCGAAGGTCTCAAGCGCGCCAGCCCCAGCGTTTCAGCTTTACGAATCAGGCTCGAGAGAATTCCAGGGTCGTCGAGCACAGGGATTGTATTGGGCATACAGACCACCGTGCCGTAACCTCCAGCGGTAGCGGCGGACAGCCCACTCTCGAGGTCTTCCTTCTCGGTCTGCCCCGGCTCGCGCAGGTGCGCGTGCGGCTCTAGGAAAGCGGGCACAATGAGGCCGCCCTTTCCGTCCAGCTCGAGGTCTGCGCTCTGCTCAAGGTTCCAGCCCAGAACGAGGTCGTTTTCGAGGAATAGATGCTCGAGGGGGCCGCTTGGAGTTCTTTTGACGTTTTTGATTTTGGTTATCATGGAGCCTCGAATAACTTCTGTAGGGGCGCATCGAATGCGCCGTTTCTCCGACCTGGGCGCATTCGATGCGTCCCTACGCACCATTTCTATTTTTTCCCCACCAGCAGGTGATACAACACCGCCATCCGCACCGCCACACCGTTTTCCACCTGCTCGAGAATCACACTCCGTCCGCTTGAGGCCAGCGTTCCCGAAATCTCGAGGTCGCGCAGCATGGGGCCGGGGTGCATCACGATGGCGTCTTCCCGCGCACCCTTGAGCAACTTTTCGTTGACCTGATACCCGGCGCGGTATTCATATAAACTCGAGAGAAAGCCGCTCGAGAGCCGCTCTTGCTGAATCCGCAGCGCCATCACCGCGTGAGCGCCCTTCACCGCCTCGAGCGGGTCGGTGGTCAGCCGCGCCATGCCCGAGAGTTCTCGAGGCAGCAGCGGCGCGGGGCCGCACAGGGTCACGTCTGCGCCCAGAATCTTGAGAAGCTGCGCGTTGCTGCGGGCCACCCTCGAGTGCCGCACATCGCCGATGATGGCGACTTTCAGACCCTCGAGCTTTCCGAAGTGTTTCTTCAGGGTATAGGCGTCGAGCAAAGCTTGCGTGGGGTGTGCCCGCCGCCCGTCTCCGGCGTTGACCGTGGGTGAATTGGAAAATTTAGCCACCTGATGCGCCGCGCCGCTGGCCGGATGGCGCACGATGAAGCAGTCCATCCGCATGGCTTTGAGCGTCTCAAGCGTGTCTCGCAGAGATTCGCCTTTGGATAGGCTCGAGGCCCCGGAAGCGAATGAAACCACATCGGCGCTCATGCGGCGGGCCGCGAGTTCAAAGCTGACCTTTGTTCGGGTGGAGTTCTCGAAAAAAGCGGTACAAATGGTGAAGCCTTGCAACGCAGGCACCTTTTTGATGGGCCGCTCGAGCACCTGTTCCATCATGTTCGAGGTCTCGAGGATGCTCTCGAGTTCGCCCCTATTCCAGTCATCGAAATCCAGGAGGTGTTTCATGCGGGCCTCTGGCCAGTGCAACGCCGCCTCATTCGCGCTCCCACAATTCCACCACATCGTGCCCGCCGTCGGTCTCCGTAAGCCGCACCTTGACCACCTCGAGCCGCGCGGTGGGCAGGTTTTTGCCCACGTAGTCGGCCCGGATGGGCAGCTCACGGTGGCCCCGGTCCACCAGAACCGCCAGTTGAATATTTTTGGGGCGACCTAAATCAATCAGGGCGTCCAGTCCGGCCCGCACGGTGCGTCCCGTGTACAGCACGTCGTCCACCAAAATCACCTGCCGCCCCGCCATGCTGAACTCGATCTCGGTCTGGCGCACGATGGGTTGCAGGCCAATCTCCCACAGGTCGTCGCGGTAAAGCGTGATGTCCAGCTTTCCAGTGGGAACAACGATTCCCTCGAGCTGGGCAATCCGGTCCGCGATGCGCTTGGCCAGCGGAATGCCCCGCGTGTGAATGCCCACGATGGCCAAACTTTCGGCTCCCTTGTTGTGCTCGAGAATCTCGTGGGTAATGCGGGTGATGGCCCTGAGCACCCCGGCGGCGTCCATCATAGTGGCCTTAAACTGCACGGGCAACCTCCGCTATCACTTTAACCAGGATGACTCGAGCCAACCTGGGGGAGGGCAAAAAAATGCGCCGCAGCGGCAGGGCTGGGCGTTGGGACGTTAGGTTCATGTTTTCACTTCTCTTCACTTCTCCTTGTCGTCTCGCCGGACGGGTGCGGTCTCACGGGACCGCGTTTAAAGGCAAGCGCAGTTTAAGCTTGCGACTGACCTTTGTATAGTGGGGCATGGACCAGGACCCCGCTCGAGAGCACCGGATTGACCATGAAATCGTGGTGGATGCCTACGACGAGAGCGAGGTGGCGATGGGCTGGTATGCCTACCTCGAGAACCACCTGAGCTTTCCCTTCGAGGCCGACTACCTCCCCAATTCAGGGGTAGAGCGCGCTCGAGTGACCATCACCGAACTCGAGGAGTACGAGGAATTTGAGGGTGACGATGAAGATGAATACGAGGGCGACTACGAAGGTGAAGCCCGCGAACTCGAGTTCAGCGTGACCATGCGCTGGGACGGCGACGAGTTCTCGGCAGCGCTCGAGCACATCTTCCCGGTGGACGCCGGACCCAAGACGCTCGAGGCTATTTTGGACTGGCACTACTGGAAGGCGCGTCGGGGCTAAACCAGATTCATTTGCACAGTAAAGTGCTCGAGCGCAGTGGGGTTTTCACAGGTGCTCGAGCACTTTGGCGTAGCTCCATCGGGAAAAGCAAATCTGTGAAGAAAATATGCACCGACCTCGAGCTTACCCTTCTGAAAACACGCGAATTCGACTGGGTGGGCTGCTCGAGTGGACCCTTTACAAATCTCTAAGGCCACACACACGGCTGAAATTGTGTTAATGAAGGAAATGTCGTCGTCTCTTCTCCGGTTATCTTCTGCCTACCCATCGATAAAGTTAACGGCAAAAGTCGATTGGTTTCTACGGCTACTCGCCGTACTGCTGTGGTCTACTCAGTCGCTTCTGGAGGCTCAACATGAAAACCACATTTATTCTTGGACTCGTCCTCACCGCCTCGCTCTCGGCCTGTATGCCCGCCTCAACCACCACGACTACCGCCGCACCCGCTGCACCCGCTGCTATGCCCGCCATGCCCGCAACTCCAGGAACCATTGTGGACGTGGCTGCGGGTAACAGCACCTTTAGCACGCTGGTGGCCGCCGTCAAAGCGGGCGACTTGGTCAATACCCTGAGCGGCAAAGGACCGTTTACGGTGTTCGCGCCCACCAACGCCGCCTTCGCCAAGCTGCCCGCAGGCACGGTCGAGTCGCTGCTCAAACCCGAAAACAAGGCCACCCTGATTAAAATCTTGACCTACCATGTGGTCAGCGGCAAGGTGGAGTCTGGCACGGTGGTCACCTTAAATGGCAAAAAAGTGGCTACCGTTCAGGGTCAGGAACTCACCGTCGTTGTCAAAGACGGCAAGGTCAGCCTGACCGACGCCAGCGGAGGCACCTCCAACGTCACCGCCGTGGACGTACAGGCCAGCAACGGCGTGATTCACGTTATCGACACCGTGTTGATGCCCAAATAATCTCGAGAATTTGCTTTTAACCAGACGCACTCGAGCCTCAAGTCACCCTCGAGCAGCAAGCCGATTCAAGCCAAAATCTAACCCACACAAACACCCTCGAGCGTGCTTTCCAGAACTCGAGGGTGTTTTATAAACATCCATTCTGGCCCCAACAAAAGTGCGTTCCAAGCTCACAACCCATCACTCATCCCCCACCGCTTGAGCTTCAAAACCCTGATGCAGCCCTGACCTCATCTAAAGGTTTCCTAAGTCCTCGAGTGTCTGACCGTCAGGGTTGGGGGCTAAGCTGGTCTCATGAAAACGCGCAGCTTACTTCTTGCCCTCGCCTGTGTTTCAGCCGCGCTCGGCTCGAGCACGTTTGCCCAGTTGGCACCGAACGTGCAGCAAAAGCTCTCGCCCGCGCTTCGCAATAAATTCCGTACTTTAAGCACCACCAGCAGCCCTATTCAGGTGGTGGTGCGCTTTAAAAGTCCGCAGGTGGTCAAGGGCAAGGGTCAGCTCAAGAATTTACGCAACAGCGTAGACGCCAACATCGGCAGCTCGATTAATCAGGTGCGCGGCAACGGCAACCTGAAAAAACTGTTCTCGACCCAGAGCGTAAACGCGGCGGTGAGTGAACTGGCGGGCGGCGAAAAGCTGTGGCTGGATAACTCGGTGGTGCTCACCGTCACGCTCGAGCAGGCCGAACTGCTAGCTAACCTGCCCAACGTGGAGTACGTGTTCGACAACTTCCGTATTCCCGCCCCCAAAGTGCAGGCCCAGAGCACGGCGGCGGCTCCGGCGGGTACACCATGGCATCTGCAAAAGGTGGGCGCGCCGCAGTTGTGGGCAGCGGGCTTCAAGGGTCAGGGCATCCGTATCGGTACACTGGACACCGGCGTGGACGCAAGCCACCCCGAGTTAGCCGGAAAAATCCAGGCTTTTGCCGAGTTCGATGGCGAGGGCAAACGAGTCGCGGGCGCTGCCCCACACGACACTGGAAACCACGGTACCCACACGGCGGGACTGCTAGTTGGCAATACCGTAGGCGTGGCCCCCAGTGCCAAGCTGCTCTCCGCGCTGGTGCTGCCCCCCGAGGGTGGAACCTTTGCTCAGGTCATCGCTGGAATGCAGTGGGTGATTGACCCTGACGGCAACCCCGCCACCGACGACGGTGCAGACGTGGTATCCCTATCCATCGGGCTGCCGGGACTGTACACCGAGTTCGTGCAGCCCACCCGCAACCTGATTAACGCGGGCATTGCTCCGGTGTATGCGGCAGGCAACTTTGGTCCGGGTGCAGGAACGGTGGGCAGTCCCGGCGCGATTCCCGAGGCCATCAGCGTGGGCGCAACCACTCAGGAGGGCGCAGTGGCTCCCTACTCGAGCCGGGGTCCGGTGGTGTGGAAGGACCCCTACAACAACAGCTTCAACAAACCCGACCTAGTGGCTCCCGGCGATACCGTCACCTCGAGCGTGCCAGGGGGCGGTTACGCGGCCCTCTCGGGAACTTCGCAGGCCACCCCAATTGTGGCTGGAAGCATCGCGGTTTTGCTGAGCGCTAAAAATAACCTGACCGTGGACCAGCTTAAAAGTGCTTTGTTCTCGAGCGCCAATAAACTCGGCGGGGGCGTGAACACCACCAGTGGCAACGGACTGGTCAACCTTCCGGCGGCGGCTCAGGCACTGGGCATTGCGCTTAGTGCGCCCACCCCGACCCCAACACCCCCAACCCCTCCAGCCCCCACGCCTACCCCTCCACAGCCCCCCACCGGACAGGTCTCCAAGCTCAAAACCCTACTCGTCATGGACGACTGTACCCTGGACTCGAAAGGAACCGACGCGCTCATCAACTTTTACCGCGACCCGGTAAAAGCTAACGCCAACGGCGCTTTTCTGTGGGTGCCCAGTGAGCAGGGGAACGTTCCGTTGTCTGAAATGAAGAAGTACCAGTTGCTCATCTGGGCTACCGGAGAGTGTTACAACGGCACGCTGAGCGCTGGAGACCAGCAGAATCTGAGCCAGTATCTCGAGGGCGGCGGCAATCTGTTGGTGAGTGGACAGGACATCGGCTTTGAAATTGGCTCGAGCGGGTTTTACACCAATTACCTCAAGAGCAAGTTCGTGGGAGACAGCTCCGGCAACCCTCACCTGGATGGGAATTCGTTTCTCGAGGGGCTGGGATTCAACCTCAATGCCCCTGGTGGCGCTAAAAATCAGTATTACCCAGATGTCATTGCCCCGTTAAGCGGCGCAACCCTGGCGGGAACCTGGGCCAACACAGGCACTCGAGCCGGAGCGTTGACGCCTCAATCGGTACAAGGCGGTGCTCCCGCGCCTACCAATAAGCTCGTCATTAAACCACAGAGTGCCAATGAACCCGCTGGAGCCATCGTTTTAAACAACGCAGGCAAATACCGCACCGCCAATCTCAGCTTTGGCATCGAGTCTTTGCAGCCTTCTGAACGCACAATTCTGCTCGCCAAACTGATGGCGTGGTTTGGTCAGTAAAAGCTGGAATTTAAAAGAAGCAGCTCGAGCGTGAATACTCGAGCTGCTTCTTTCTTATGCTCATCGGGGTCTACTCGAGGGCCGCCACACCTGCACGGGCCACCAGTGCATCCTGGCTCGAGTGCATTCCCGACACGCCTATCGCGCCGATGACCTCGCCGCCTTGCATCAGCGGAATACCGCCCTCGAGTGGGGCCACACCCGGCGTAGCCAGAATACGCAGACCTACCCCACCCTGAGCCAGCGCGTTCTCGAACACCGCCG
>Ga0209511_1000582_pt1 | contig 36165 bp, 30 predicted proteins | sample SSSSmetaG_FD_184141 | JGI IMG/M metagenome (GOLD analysis project Ga0209511, IMG submission 184141) | Glacier valley bacterial and archeal communities from Borup Fiord, Nunavut, Canada, to study Microbial Dark Matter (Phase II) - ​SSSS... | ecosystem: Environmental > Aquatic > Freshwater > Ice >... | reverse complement strand
GGTTATCCGGGCCGACCGTGAGCGCCCATAGTCCCTCGAGCGTGAGGTACTTCGAGCCGATCGCGAGCGTGCCCTTCGAGACGACCTTCTCCTGGCCGCCCGACGCCGGAGCGTGGATGTCGTACGCGTGGACGTGGCCGTTGCCCTGGTTACCGACGAGGAGCGTGCCCGCGAGCGGGCCCCACGTGGCCGGAGCGACCGCGAGTGCCCATGGCGAGTTGAGCGCGCCGCGCGTGATCAGGCGACGCTCGAAGTGGCCATCGGTGTCGAACATGTCGACATAGCCGTTACCGGCGCCATGCGCGTCATCGCCGGTGCCATTTTGCTTCGCGAAAGCGACGAGGATCTTGCCCTCGATGGTCTGCGCGTTGAACGGGGCGTAACCAGCCGGAATCTTCGGATCGCTGAAGTCACCATCGAGCGTGACCGGCGCGTAGGTCGCGTCCGAGCACGGTGACCTTGTGTTCGCGAAGTCCGCACCGTAGATCAGCTGCTTGCCGTCGCTGTTCGTCGCGATCGCGAGACCCTTGTAGCTCGCGCCTGCGGCCGAGTTGTCGAATCGCATCGTCGTGCCGGTCGAGGGCTGCCAAGCGTAGAATCGGCCATCCTCGCCGTTGAAGATGAACTTGTCGCCGTGGAAGTCGGTGGTGACCGCGTTGAACACCTGGCCCGTGGTCGGCGCGCCATTGCCCGCGTTGAGGTCGGGGAATGTCACGGTGAGCTTGAGGGCGCCGACCGTGTCGTAGACCGTCGAGGTGTTGCTGTGGTTATTCGCGATCCAGGCCGGGCCGGCCGGGTTGAACGCGATGCCCCACGGGTTGAGGAGGTTCGCATCCTTCGTGATCGCCCCGGCGCGGTCCGAGACGAGATCGACCTCGCTGAAGCCGACGACGACCTTCGCGGTCGGTGAGTCTGCCGCGCCTTCTTCGACCGAGGAGTCGGCGCCCGAGTAGCCATCATCGGTCGAACCGGTGGTGGCGCAGGCAGCAAGGAGAGGACAACCGATCAGTGCGAGGCGAAGGAGTTGGTTCATGTCGGCTCAATAGCCGTGGCCGCCGATCGGCGGAATCCGCGATGTTCGCCATGGATGTTGCCCAACTGGAAACAGAGGCCTAAGTAGGCGCATCATCGGCACTTGTCGGACGAGACAGAAGCCGGTGCGTTAGGTGATCTGCGACTTTCCGATCTTGTCGTCCTCATCGTCGTCGCGAGGACCGGATCGGTGACCGCCGCAGGCCGCGAGATGAAGGTTACGCCATCTCAGGCGAGCAAGGCGCTCGCGCGATTGGAGGCGCATTACCGCGTGAAGTTACTGACGCGCGGTCCCAAAGGGATGGCGCTCACCGAGGCGGGCCGCGAGATCATGCCGAACGTGCAAGCCGCGGTGAAGTCGCTCGCGGTGACGTCGAAGATGGTCACCGAAGATGTCGCGAGCGAGCTCACGATCGCGGGTCCGTCGTATCTCGTCGGTATCGCCGTCGCGGCGATCGCGGCGACGCAGCCGGACCTGCGCTTGCGCGGGCTCGAGCTCGCGCCGTCGCAGATCCGCGCGACGATGACCGAGGGCTTATTCGACCTCGGGTTGTGCCCGGGCGGCGCGCACGGCGTGCCGGCGACCTGGACCACCGATCTCGTCGAGGGGCTGCGCCAGGTGCTCGTCGGCCCCCCGGAGCTGGTGGCTGCGCTCGGCGCGATGCCGATCACGATCGATCAGGCACGCGAGCTGCCGTTCGTCGGCACGCTCTCGTCGATGGGCGGCCGGTTCGTCCCGATCCAGGATGATTGCCCGCTGCCCGTGACCGAGCGGTTGATCGTGCATCGCGTGCAAACGTTCGGTGCGGCGCTCGAGCTCGCGGTGCGATCCAGGTGCGTCGCGTTCGGGCCGTGGATCGCGGCGCGCCGGCATATTCGGACCGGCGAGCTCGTCGAGATTCCCGTCGTGGGCTGGGCGCAGAACGAGAGCCTCGAGCTGATCTGCAACGGCGATCTCATTCGCGATCGCATGCGCAAGCAACTCGTCGCGACGTTGCGCAAGGAGCTCGCAGGTGGCTGAACGCCCGCGCAACGCACCGCTCCTCGTCGCGGTCGTCGCCACGCTCGTGATGCTCGGCGTCACCTCGGTGGACCTGTATCCGAGGGTTTTCGGCCTTCAGCGAAGCGCTTCAGGGTCCATCCCGGATCACGAAGCGCGTGCCTGCGAGGTCGCGCTGCGCATTCAGGAAGCGCTGGTCGAGCTCGACCAGCGCTCGAAGCGAGAGGATCACGCCGCCGCGATCATGGCAGAGCGCTGCGCCGAGCTTGAGCGCAGGCCACCCGCCGCCGATTGGGACGGCATGTACGATCAACACGGCAAATGATCGCGGACGCCATCGCCGCCGCCGAGCGGGAAGACTGGGCCGCGTGCCTGACCGCCCTGCTCGCTGCGTGGCGACCCAAGCGCGAGCCCGAGTTAGCCGCGTTGATCGATCGCGTGGCGGCGCGAACGTCCGCGCCCGTCGTCGAGGCGCGCGCGCCAGTGATCGCCGCGAGGATTCGAGCTGCGAGCGACGTCGATATCGGGCCGATCGTCGAGACGGTCTTGCGCCAAGCGCGAACCGTTCCGGACATCGTGCGCCTCGTGATCGAGCTCGCGAACACCCGCGCGCCGGATCCGCGGGTCGCGTCGCTGGTCGCAGGCTTCTTCGGGAAATCGCCGTACGTGCGAGAAGACGGCGCGCTCGAGCCAGGTATCGCCGATGCGCTCGACCGCATCGACGACCCGCGCTATCGCGCGCTTCTGACTGCCGCGGCCGAGCGGCTGCTACCACGGCGAGGCCGCCTGATCTACAAACGCCCACGCATCGACCGGCTCGTCGAGATCTCAAAGGAGATCAAGGGTCGACGGCTCGTCGCGCTCGCCGATCCGACCATGCTCGCCGCGATCGCTACGATCGACGCGGCACTCGCGACGATCACGGCCCCAGTGCACGATCACGCGACACTGCTCGCCGCGATCTACGCCGACCCAACGAACACTGCTTCACGTCTGATCTATGCCGACGCACTGCAGGAGGCAGGTGACCCGCGCGGCGAATTCATCGCGCTGCAATGTGCGGGTGGTCCCGTCACCAAGCGCGAGCGCCAGCTCGACAAGCTCCACGCGCGCGCGTGGCTCGGCCCGATCGAACCGCACCTGCAGAAGCAAGGCCTCGTCTACCGTCGAGGATTTCTGGCCGCGGCGATCTACAACGCCACTGCCCGCGCACCGACCACTATCCATCCCGAGTGGCTGACGCTCGAGCACCTCGATTGCGCGCACGGCTGGAGCACCGACTTCACGAAGCTGCGGGCGAAGCTTCCGGCGCTGCGCAGGGTCGACCAGTTCTACCCGGATGACCTGCCCCTCCTCGTGGGGCTCGGCCCGGTGCCTTGGACCCACCTCGGGTTTCGCTACCGCATCGATGTCCGCGAGCTGCTCGCCCAGCGCGCGACGTTTTTTGCGCTCGAGGTCCTGGAGCTGACCGCGATCGATTTCCCGTTGAGTTTTCTCGAGCCGACCGTCGAGGGCGAGCTCGGCGCGTGGCTGCAGCTCGTCCGTCTCCAAGTCGAAGACTTTTCCGCCGACCGAATGCCGTTTATCCGCGCGACCGCGGCGCGCCTCGCCGAGGGCGGTTGCGAGCTCGAGCTCGTGCGCAACTACGCGTTCGAACCGCTCGCCACCTCGAACACGATCCGGATCGCAGGCGACCGCGCGACGTTCGATCTCCGGTCACCGATCAAGCTCGGTTATATTCGCCAGTTCGTCGCGAGCCTCCCGGTCGACTGGATACGCGCCGTTACCGCCACTCATCCACTCGGCGACGAGATAACCGGCGCCTTGGTGGCGCTCGGCATCGCGATCACCCTCGTGCCTCCACCGGATCGCAGCCGCCAATGATAGAAGCTGCCGTCGCTGCCGCCGAACAAGAAGCGTGGCACGCGTGCTTGACCGCGCTCCTCGCAGCGTGGCGGCCGAAGCGCGAGTCCGCGCTCGCCGAGCTGATCGATCGGGTGAGCGCTCACATACCGGTGACCGCCGTGCGCCCCGACACGGGGACGCTCGCCGCGCGGATCGCAGTAGCAAGCGATACCGATGTCACCGCGATCGTGGCAGCGCTCGCGAGCAAGGTCCTCACGCATCCCCCGGCGATGCAACTCGGGCTCGAGCTCGCGATCGCGCGCGAGCCAGATCCGCGCATAGCGACCCTGCTCGCGGCCTTCGCGCCGTTCCGCGACCTCGAGAACCGGCTCGATCTCGCGATCGTCGAGGCGCTCGATGCGATCGATGATCCGCGCTATCGCTACCTGATCGTGAACTGCGCCGAGGCGCTCGGCCCGCGACGCGAGCGGCTGACCAAAAAACGCGCGCGAATCGATGCGGTCATGGCGATCCGCACCAGGCTCGAGGCCCGGCGCATGCCGCAGAGCAGCGCCCTGCTCGACACCGCGATCAAGGCGGTCGATCGCGCGCTCGCGCGCCCGACGCCCACCAATACGACGGCTGCCGATCGCAAGACCCTGCTCGCGGAGATCTACAGCCGCCCGGACGACACCGCCGCGCGCCTCGTCTACGCCGATGTCCTCCAGGATGCAGGTGACCCGCGCGGCGAATTCATCACGTTGCAGTGCGCGCGAGGTCCAACCTCCCGACCGAGTCGCCGCGAGAACGAGCTCCGCAAGATTCACGAGCAGATCTGGCTCGACGGGTTGGAGCCATTTCTGTTCAAGCAGGGTCTCGTGTACCGCCGCGGGTTTCTCGCCGAGGCGCGCCTCGCCGTGTCCGCGTTCACCACCGCACCTGCGGGGCTCGCGTGGCACACGTTAGAAGCGCTCGACATCACCGATTGTTCGGGGCCCATCTTTGCCGGCTGGTTGCCGACGCTGCGCGGGCTGCGTCGCGTGCGCAGGATCCACGATAGCGACGTGCAGTTCATCGCGGCGCACGGGCCGGTCGCCTGGACCGAGCTCGGGTTGCTCTACCCGAGCAGCGAAACACTCGCGCTGCTCGGAGCGCACGCCGCGAAGTTCCCGAAACTGCGCACGATCGATCTCACCTCGTCGATGGGCATCGATGTCGGCGCGATCGCGCAGCTCGCACCACTGCGCCTCGAACGCCTCCGCATCGGCGTCGGGATCGCGATCCATGCGGTCGATGGCGCAGCGCGGTGGGTTCCGCGCTTGTTTCCCGATAACGCCGGCGGCTTGCTTCCGCTTTACGTGACCGCCGTGCAGCGGATCGGCATCCGCTCGCTCGAGCTGGTGCCGATCGACGTCATGAGTGTGACGGTCACGGGCCGCCACGCCATCGTCGAGATCACGGCCAAGGCGTCGCGCGAATACGTCCGCCTGATTCTCGAAACACTCCCGATCGGCATGGTCCGGACGCTGTCTTCGAATCGCCCGTTGCCCGAGCTCGAACCCTTGTTCGCTCGACGCGGCATCACGATCGTGACGAGTCTCGAGCGATGAACGCGCTCGCCGTCGAACGAAAGAAGCAGCTGCGACGACAAATCACCCTGGTGGCTTCGCCTGGCGCTTCTTCTCGCGCAACATGAAGAGATACAAGCTCTCCACCTTCTCGCGCGCCCACGGCGTCTTTCTCAGAAACTTCAGGCTCGAGTTGACGCTCGGGTTCTCGATGAAGCAACGAACCTTCACCTGCTCGCCCAGCTCGGGCCAGCCGTAGAACTCGACGAGCGCGGTCACGACCGCTTCGAGCGTGACGCCATGAAACGGATCCGCTGCCATCTACGACTTCGGAAACTCGTCCGGCTTCCACGGCGCGCCCTGCGCCTTGATCATCTTCTCGACCTGACCGCGCAGCTCGCGCGAACCGCCGAGGAACTTCGACCACTGATCGGCGAGGCTCTTCGAGCGGAACAGCGCGCGCACCGCATTCGGCGTGAGCTCGATCGGCCCTTCATCGAGGTGCTGCGCTCCGGCGACCATCGGCAACCGCGAGTCGAGCTCGGCGATGTCCTCGGCGGCGAGCGGACGCAGCGGAAGGATCTGCGACCACGTGTGGCTCCACCCATCTTCTGTGGCCACGAGCTGCGGATCGGCCTCGCCGATCGTGCCGTTCGGCATGACCGTGAATCCAACCGAGACCGGCATGGCGCCCGCGTGCACGACGCGAGCTTCCCACGAGCCGGGCATCTTCGCGATCTGCTCGGGAACGGAGTACTCCTCGCCGAGCTGCCAGATCGATCGGCGCGCGGCCGGCTGCATCGCGTACTTCACGATCTCGTTGGAATCGGCGATTGCCCACTTGCGCTCGCGACCGGTCGTCGTCGCGACCGGCTTGCCCTCGTGCCGCCACTCGACGATCCAGGGCAGCGCCGGCGCATCGTTCGCCCACCAGCGCAGGACCCACAGCTTCTTCTCGGCGAGCGAGATCCGGGTGCCGTGATGCCGGAACAGATGCAGGTTCTTCGTGCCGCCCCATTCGGGCACGACCGCGATCCGGAACGGCTTACCCGCGAACCGCGTGTGGTTGTACTCGAGCTCGACCGTGTAATCGCCGATCGGGAGCTGCTCGATCTTCTGATGGACGGTCGTGCCGACCACACCGCTCGTGATGGGATAGCGGCCGACCTCATCCGCGCCAACCCGCACCACGAACGCGAGGTGGTCCTGCGCGATCAGGTTGCGCTGGAGCGCGACCGTGAGCTCGACGCGATACCCGTTCGCGGGGTCATCCGACCACGCGATCGCCGGCCCGTGGATGAACGGAACATCACTGATGTGCGGGCCATCGCGATGGGTCTGCCCGGCACAACCAACCGCGACTGACAGCCCTAACAATGCCAAAGCGCGAGTCATGACGCGGGCTTTAACCACATTCTTATCCCGGCCACCACGAGTATTTTGCGCCGTCTGACGATCGCTCACGCGGGTACGAGCCGTTACAGACGGCCGGGTCGCACGAAATCGCCTAGGCTGCGGCCGATGTTGGAACGCGAGCTCGAGGTTGCGACTGCCCTCGCCCGGACGGCGGGCCTGGAAGTCGTACGGATCCGAAACGGCGGCGGCCTGGGAATCGAGATGAAGCCCGGCGACGAGCCGGTCACGATCGCAGACAAGACCGCCTCGGACATGATCGTCGCGGGTCTGCGCGCCGCGTTTCCGGACGATCCGATCATCAGCGAAGAACTACCGATCGAGCCTGGTGCGTTGTCGGCCCCGCGCCACTGGCTCGTCGATCCGATCGACGGCACCAAGGATTTCATCCGGGGCTCGGATGGCTTCGCCGTGATGATCGGGTTGGTCATCGATGGCGTGCCCGTGCTCGGCGTCGTTCACCAGCCAACGATCGATCGCACGTTCTTCGCGACGCCCGCGGGCGCGTTTGTCGATCACCACGGCGCGTGTACGCGCCTCGTCGTCGATGCAGTTCGAGATGTCGCGGCCGCGCGCCTGGTCGCCTCGGCATCGCATCGATCCGACGACATCGATCGCGTGAAGTCGACGCTCGGGATCAACGACGAGCAGAATGTCGGATCGGTGGGTGTGAAGCTCGCGCTGATCTCGATGGGCGTGCGTGACCTGTATGTCAATCCCTGGCCGAAGACCAAGGCGTGGGATACGTGCGCACCCGAAGCCATCCTCGTCGGGGCGGGTGGCCGCCTCAGCGACTTGTTCGGCGCGCCCATCGATTACACGGGGCCGCTCAATCATCCGCGTGGCCTCGTGGCGTCGAACGGCCACATCCACGACGAAGTCGTCGCAAAGATCGGTCCGCTGTTCGAAGCGCTGCGCCACGCGGGCTCGTGATATTGTTTGTTTTATGGGGTCGTCGCGTGCCGCGTCGTGGGCACTAATCGGGGCACTGGGAGCCTCGCTAGCGTCGAGCTCGCTCGCCGTGGCGCAGCCCAGGCCGACGCAGGTCCAGATCCAAGCCGCTGGTGACCTGGTCAAGAAGGCGATCGCGAGGAGCCAGGCGGGCGATCACACGCTCGCAATCGAGCTTTATCAGCAGGCCTTCACGATCATCCCGCAGCCGATCCTGCTCTCGAACATCGGCGCCGAGTACCAGCTCGCACAGAAGCCCGGCGATGCGTTGACGTACTTTTGTAAGTACTTGGCGGCCGAGCCCGGCGGCGCGAACTCCCAGTTTGTGATCGGCCAGGTCAAGTCGCTCCAGGCACAACAGAACGTCGAGACCGAGGAAGGCGACGTCTGCAAAGCCAAACCGAAGCCCGCCGCACCGTTGCCACCGCCGATCCCCGAGGTGCCGCTCACCGGCTTCGGTCCGGCCAACGGACCCTCGACGGAACCCGCGTCGCATCCCGGTCGGGCGCTCGAGATCGCGGGCGTCGCGGTCGCCGTCGTCGGCGGCGTCTCGATCGCGCTCGGTGTCCACTACGCGCTGAACGGCCGCAACCTATCGCGAGACATCGACGCGCACGTTGCCGGTGATCCGTGGCCCACGACGATCGATGGCGTGCCGATCAAGGATTGGCAGAGCCAAGGCGATGCGTGGAATCGCGACGCGTACATCTTCTCGATCGTCGGCGGTGCCGCGGTCATCGCGGGCGTCACGATGTTCGTGATCGGTCACGGCGAGAGCGACTCGAGTGCGAGCACCGAACACGCGCGGCTGGTTCCGATCGTGACGCCGCATCAATCCGGCTTCGCCGTCGTCGGTCGCTTCTAAGGCAGGATATCGTCGAGGAAGATGTTCGCCTTGTCGGCGGGCACCTTCACGCGCAGCGTGCCGACGATGTCGCCCGGTTGCTTCGTCATCGCATCGCCATCTTGGTCATAGCGCGCAGTGATCACGACATCCCCCGAGAGCTCGGTGCCGGCGATCATCGCCTGCCCTTCGGTCAGCTCGAATGGAAGCGGCTGGCCGTTCCACACCAGCTTGTCGACGGCCAGCGGCGTGCCGGTTGGGGCGCCCGAGGCATCGGCCTTCTTCACGATCACGAAGATCGCACCGCCGGCCTTCGCCCTGTCGGCCGCCTTCGGATGGACCGCGATCACGCCGATGATCCGATGCGAGGGGTCGATCTTACGATTCGGATCGGGCGCGAGCGCGCCCATCTTCGACGTATCGATGCCGCCGGGCGCCGTGCCACCCTGCGCGTTCAGCTTCAGCCCGGCGTGCGGGTTGTTGCCGTTCTCGTCGACGACATCCGGGATCTCGCCCGTCGCGGCGGACTCGCCGCGCATCGCACTCGGCATGCGAGGAAGGTCCGCGGCCGACGGCATCGCCATCTGGGCCTCTGGACTCGCGGGCGCCGCACCCCAGTCCTGTGCCGGAGCGAGTCCCTGCTCCGAACTTTTCTTCGAGCAAGCCGATAAGAGCGCCACGAGAAGAACGAACCGCGTCATCGCCGAGGAGTCTAGCAGGGTCATCCCCACCGTGCCGTCGTCGTGATTGTCGCAAGGCTGTGCGCGCACCGGGTAGCTATTCGCGTGGATGAGGCGGCCGGTGACCTGCACGGTGTGCCCCTCGGGGCCGCGATGTGGACCGAGTAACGCACCGACATGGGTGGTGGGTAGCACAGCTGCTATGCTTTCCGGGATGCGGCTCGCCCTCCTCGGCCTCCTCGGGTCAGCCGCGCTCGTCGGTGCAGAAGCCGATGCAGGCCCGCCTGCGAAGGCGGGCAAGGTCGTGCGCGTCGAACGCCGGTCCAAGCGGTTCGGCGGAGAGCCCCGGGTGTGCAGCGTGACCACGGGCATGGTTGGCTACTGCTACGGCACGCAGCCGCAGCCCAACGACACGGTCAGCTTCATGGATGCGACTCACACGCTCGGTCAGGCCACGATCGACAAGGCCGACCCCGCATGCAAAGGCACTTCGAACACGATGTGGATGGTTCACTACCGCACCAACGCGGCGTTCGATTTCGCCGCCGGCGATTCGGCGACCGGCCTCCTCGACGTCACGATCGATCCGCACGCCGCGAAGATCGTGCCTGTCGATCAAGTGCCTCCCAATCGCCCGCTCGAGGGTGCGACCGGCTTCGATGTCGATGGCGATGGCCGCCGCGACCTCGAATTCCTGGCGTTTTTTTGCGACGATCGGGGCGAATACACGGTGCCGTCGCCGAGCGCCACCAACATTCCGTCCACGTGCATCGAGATGTGGTACGCGTCCGGCCAGATGTTCGAACGTCTGCACGCCGATCACCTGTCGAATTGTTATTGATGGACCGTCACGAGCTCCTCGCGTCCGAGCACGGCACTCTGTTCAAACAGGCAGAGGTCCGGATCGCGCTCGTGTATCCGAGCCCGTATCGCGCTGCGATGTCCTCGCTTGGCTATCAGGTGATCTATCGCGCGCTCCATTCGATGCCGCACGTCGCGGCCGACCGCGCGATGCTGCCCGATGATGATGCACCGCCTAACGAGCGGTTCGTCACGCTCGAAGAAGGCAAGCCTGTCGGCAGCTATCCGATGCTCGCGTACTCCGTTGCCTACGAGCTCGAGATCGCCGGCGTCGTCGAGACCCTCGAGCTCGCGAGCATTCCGGTGCTACGCGACGACCGCGACGACAGCCATCCCCTGATCATCGCCGGTGGTCCGCTCACGTTCTCGAACCCTGCCCCGCTCGCGCCGTTCTGCGACGTGATCATCGTCGGCGAAGGCGAGGAGCTGATCATCGATCTGGTGGAGCTCGCGCGCTCGGTTGGCTTCCGCCGCAGCGCGCTGTGGAAGCTGCTCGAAGGCAAGCCCGGCTACTACCTTCCATCCCATGGCGAGCGGGTCCCGCCGGTCGCGCAGGTCCACGACGACAAGCTGCCCGCGCGCTCGGTGATCATCACGCCACACACCGAGCTCGCGAACATGTTCATGACCGAGGCGGCGCGCGGCTGCTCGCGCGGTTGCACGTACTGCGTGATGCGGCGCTCGACGAACGGCGGCATGCGCGTGGTCGATCGCGCGACGATCGTCGATGCGATTCCCGAGCACGCGCGGCGCGTCGGCTTGGTCGGCGCGGCGGTCACAGACCATCCCGATATCCGCGGCATCGTGCGCGCGATCGTCGATGGCGGTCGCGAGGTCGGTATCTCGAGCCTGCGCGCCGACAAGCTCGACGACGAGCTCGTGGGCCTGCTCGCGCGTGGTGGCTATCGCACGCTCACGGTTGCCGCGGATGGCGCGAGCGAGCGCATGCGCCGCGTGGTCGAGCGATCGACCCAGGAGAAGCATCTGATCCGCTCGGCCGAGCTCGCGCGCGACCACAACCTGCGCACGCTCAAGGTCTACATGATGCTCGGCGTGCCCGACGAGACCGACGAGGACGTCGACGAGCTGATCGAAATGTCGGCGCGGCTCGCCGCGATCCATCCGCGCGTCGCGTACGGGCTCGCGCCGTTCGTCGCGAAGCGCAACACCCCGCTCGATGGTTCGCCGTTCGCGGGCATCGGCCTCGTCGAAGATCGGCTCGAACGGCTCGCGAAGGGCCTCAAGAAGCTCGGCCTGTCGCAGAAAGTCAAAGTCCGGCCGACCTCGGCGCGCTGGGCGTGGGTCGAGTACATGATCGCGCAGGGCGAGAGCAGCGCGGGCCTCGCGATCATGGACGCCCATCACGCGGGTGGCAGCTTCGCCGCATACAAGCGCGCGTTCGTCGCGCGCGGTGTGGTGCCGACCGGGCCACGTGCACGCGTGCCTTCGAGTCTCGAGCTGATCGCGCTCAAGAAGAAGCGCCTCGCCTCCGTGGCGTAGCACCGCGCTGCTACGCTCGCGCGCGATGGCGAAAGCTCCGGCACCCGCAGTCAAGGTCGCGTTCAAGGCACTCCGAGGCGCGCTCGGCAAGGAGGTCGACGATCCGGCGGTCAAGGCGCTGCTCGCGAAGGCGGGCAAGGTCACCGTCAAGCCCGACTACATCGTCGCGAAGGAAGCCGGCTTCGCTTTCTCGCTCGACCGACCCGAGGACGCGAAGCGCGGCGCGAAGAAGCAGCTGACCTGCTTGTTCCTGTACGCCGAAGGTCGCGACAAGCATCGCGGCTTCATCGATCTCCCGGCCGGCTTCACGTTCACGGCGCGCGCGGATCTCCTCGCCGCGCTGCCCGCGCCGAAGCAGACGTGGAAGATCGGCAAGGGCAAGGTGCCGGTCACGACCAAGAACCCCGACCACGATCAATGGTCGATCGAGGGCTACGACATCACGGTCGATTATCGCGATGGCGCCGCGCGCGGCATGCAGGTCACGCTCGCCAAAGATGCAAACGTCGGTCGCGACCTCTCGAACAACCCGCTGCACTTCGGGACCAAGCCCACCGATGCTCGCGCCGATGCCGGCCTCGTCGGCATGGCGCTGCTCGTCGCCTGGTCCACGGATCGCTTCGGGCTAGCAAAGAAACACCAGGGCAGCGAGCCCGGCACGCAGCTCGCCAAGCGCGCGATCACACCGACCGCGTTTCTCGTCGCTGCGTGCGATAGCAAGCTGAACACGCACGACGTCGCTCCGGATCTCGAGAACTTCCTCTACGGCTACACGCACCGGATGTGGATGAGCGCCGACGACGGTGCACGCGATACGATCGACGCGAAGATCCACGCCCTGCTCCGCCTCGACGCGGCCGACAAGCAGGAAGACGAGCGCGCCTACGCCGACGACTTCCTCGGCACCTTCAGCGATCTCGAGAGTTCGTTCTACGTGCCCGATAGCTGGCAAGCCGTCGACCGCATCGCCCCCGTGCTCGATGCGCGCTGGGCCGATTTCGCCAAGACCGCCTTCGAGAAGTCCCCTAACCTCAAGCTCTACGAGAAGGCCGCGGAGCTCCGCGACGCCGTCGAGATCAAGCCCGAGCGAGTCAAGCTCGTCGCGGGCACGGCCGACGACGAGCTCGCAAAGGACCTCGTGTCCTGCATGGGTGCGCCGCTCACCGACAAGGGTGTGCGCGCGTTCCTCGGCCGCGCCGGGCTCGAGCTCAGCAAGCGCGTCGAGCCACAGGCGAACGCCACGCTCGGCGTCTCGTACATGGCCGTCAACCAGAAGTTCAATGGCCGCGCCAAGCTCGTCGTCGACACCGTTCGGTTCTACGGACCCAAGCGTCGCGCCTACATCCGCGGCACCGACCTCGAGTTCCTCGCCTACCCCGGCGCGCTACCGAACAAACTCGCCTTCGGCATGGCCCGCTCCGCGGTCGCGAAGCTTCTCGGCGAGCCGAAATCCTACGAAGAGAACGACCACTTCACGATGAGCAAGACCCTGCGAATCATGTGCACGTTCGCCGGCAACAAGCTCGTCGAGGTCTATTACGGCAAGCCCCTGAAATAGGGGCGGTGATGCTTTCCTCACTTTTCGCCTCGCACGTCATCGAGGTCACATCGACGGCGAGGAACGGTACTCGTTCAGCGCCGTTTCCAGGTCCGGAACACGGGGCGTGTCGTCGAAGAGACCTTGAACGATCGCGCGATCGGACTGCCTTCTTCAAACGTGAGGTGGCCGACCTGCGCGACGCGATCGAGTACGAGCCGTAGCCTGAACTCGAGCTCCGTATCGGTGCCCGGCAGCCGCTCGATCGTGATCGACCCGCGCTCGAGGGTGCTCGGCGCATCGCTGTCGGGCGTATCGATCGACAGCTCTGTCTTGTCGCCGACCGCGAGCGTGGCAACGACCGGCGCGACGAGCGCCATCGCGGTCGCAGGCGACAACCAGCCGACGAGCGAGCGGTCCTTGCGCGAGAACGTCGCGTGGGTCGTGCCCTCCGGGCGATCGACATCGAGCATGATCGTGCGCGCGTGGTGCTCGCTCGGCAGGATCTTGATGTTCGTGACTTCGTCCTCGAGCGCTTCTCGCTCGACGATCGTACCGGCGTGAGCACTCATCGCGTAGGCGCCGACCGGCGCGCCGTTGTCGCTCACGATGTACTGCACGGTCGGCCACCCGGCGGCATCGGCGCCTAGATCGATCGGCGCTTCCCACGAAGGCGCTTTGTACTTCTCGACGAGCGCGTCCCGCATCGCCTTGAGGTCCTTTGGTGCGAGCCAGCGACCCCGCACCATCACGCCGGCGATCTTGTCGACATTGTGAATATCGACGAGCGGATCGCCATCGAGGAGGACCAGGTCCGCGTGCGCGCCCACCGCGATCCGCCCGTCGTGCCGATCGCCGAGAAAGTCGGCGGGCACCGAGGTCGCCGTGCGCAGCGCGTCGTAGGGCGAGAGCCCCGCGGCCGCGAGCATGCCGAGCTCTTGGTGAAGACTCGGGCCGGGTACCACGTACGGATTCGGCGTGTCGGTGCCCGCCATCAACAGGCCGCCCTGGTCGGAGAGCTCCTTGACGATCAGGCCCTCGGTCGCGAGCGCCTTGTCGTGCGCTTCGTCCATCGCCTTCTTGATCGAGCGGTCGTAGTGCTTTGGCGACCTCTTCGGATCCCAGCGCGCGCGCCAATCCGGCGAAACATCCTCGAGATCGCTGTTGGCACCTTCGGGGAGATGCCCGCGATAGAGCTCGCCGTAGGCGGCCGCCGTGACGAGCGTCGGCGTGTTGTAGGTGTGGTGCTTGACGACGTCCGCGACGACCTGCGTGATCTTTTCGGGGTCGGCAAACATCCAGCGCTTGATGATAGCCGAGCTGCTGCGCTGATGGCGGACCGGCGAATTCGCGCGTTCGACCGCCTCGGCATAGCCCGAAAGATGTTCGACCGACGCTTGGCCGAGCTCGAGCACGTGCGAGAGAGGCACCTTGAACGGCACGTGACCGACGAGCCGGAGATCGTGCGCCTTCGCTGCGGCCGCAACCGCATCGAACGCGGCGATCGTGAGCCCGTTGTAGATCTTGACGAAGTCGTAGTGCGCGGCGACGTGGTCGGCGATCACGCGCTCCGCATCCGCAGCGGTAACCACGCTCGCCGAGGCCTCCCACCGGGGACGTTCGCCGTCGACAAACGGCCCCGCGGTGTAGATCGTTGGCCCGAACAGATCACCTTTCGCGATCCGATCGCGCAGCGCGATCGTGCGCGGGCTGCCCGCCATGTTGCGCACGGTCGTGACGCCATTCATCACGAACAGCGCGAGCATGCCCTTGGTCCCATCGAGGTGGACGTGCATGTCGTGCAAGCCCGGGATGAGCCACTTGCCGCGGCCATCGATCTTCTCGGCACCGGCCGGAAGATCGCAGTCGGTCATGCACAGCTTCGTGATCGAGCCACCTTCGACCACGACCGTGTGGTGGAGCAGCGGCTTGTCGCTGTCCATCGCGACGACCGTGACATCGGTGAAGGCCGTCACCTTGGGACCGGCGAGCTTCGCGGGTACGGACGCCGGCGTATCCGTCGGCGCCACCTTCGCAGGCGAATTGCACGCCGCGAGCAGCGCTGCTGCGTGCAACCACCTCACTCGCCAAGCTTACGCGGGGTGGCTTGGCGGCCGCCAATGAATGTGCAGGATCGCGGCGAGCAAGTGATCAGGGCAGTCATCGAGGAGCGCCCAGCCTTGCAGCGCGCCGTCCGACGCATCCCACCAAAAGATCGTCGGCAGGTCCCACAGCGTTTGCCCCGTCGTCCGCGCCTCTTCGAGGAAGGTCGTGACCGGTGTGAGCCCGTGCGAGCCGAGCAGCGGCAGTCCCTGCTTGATCAAGCCCAGCAACGCGAACACGTAGACCACCCCGAGCAGCCGGAGGACCAACCAGCGTGTCAGCCGGTAGTCGCGTGGCGTGCCGAACCAACGAAGCAACCGATCCCACGGCAAAGCCGCACGAACGTCCTCGGATGGGGACGGTAACTCCACGGCCGCAGAGGGACGGTCACTCAAATCGCCCTACCGCGCAGAGGCCGATGTTGGTAATCGTCGAGATCGTCCTCACTCATCGGCGCTCAGCCGGCGTCGACACCGCGGCGCAAGTAGTCGACGGTGTCGACGAGCGTCAGCTGCGGATCGCGCGGCTCGAAGCCGAGCTCGGCAATCGCCTTTGAAGAATCGATCCACCAGTAGTGCTCGGCCATCTCGACGCTGATGCGCTCGAGTGGCGGCTCTTTGCCGCGCCAACGATAGAGCTCTTCGACGATGCCGGCGCCCCACCTGGCGAGCTTCGGTGGGACCTTGAGGCGCGGCGGCGAGACATTCGCGACGCGACCAAGGCGATCGAAGAATTCCTTCATCGTCCAGTTGGGGCCGCCGAGGAGGTAGCGCTCGCCTGCCCGACCCTTCGAGAGCGCGGCGGCGGTTGCTCGTGCCGCATCGCGCGCGTCGACGAAGTTCATGCCGCCATCGGGTACGGTCGGAATCTGGCGCTTGATGAACTTGCGCACATCGCCAGTCGAAGACAGGCGGCGATCGCCGGGGCCCAAAAGCAGCGACGGGTTGACCGCCACGACTTCGATGCCGAGGCGCTCGCCGTGCTCGAACGCGAGGCGCTCCTGATAGATCTTCGAGGCGTAGTAGGGCCAGCCCGCGACGATCTCTTCGGCATACGGGGCGGTCTCGTCGATGATCGCTTCCTCCTTCGAGACACCGATCGTGCCGCTGGTCGAGGCGAGGATCATCCGGCGAATGCCGAAGGCCGCCATCTGCTCCATCACCTTGCGCGTGCCATCGACGTGCAAGCGCATCATGCGCTGCGCGTCTTGCGGATCGCGCGAGACCGCACCGGCGAGGTGAAAGACCGCCGAGACGCCATCGAGGGCGCGCTGGAGGTCGTCGTTCGAGAGCACGTCGCCACGCACGTGCTCGACCCCGAGGTCTTCGAGCACCGCGCTGCGCGAGCGAGCGAGACCACGGACGATGTGGCCCTCTTCGACGAGGACGCGGCACAGGTGCTCGCCGAGAAAGCCGGTCGCACCGGTCACGAGGACGGAAGTCTTCACGGCTGAGCCTCGGTTTCGTCGGAGACCTTCTCGCCGCGCTCGGCGAGATATTCGGCCATCGGTTGTACGCCGGAATCGCCGAGCGTCCACGCCGCATCGCCAGGCGCGAGCCGACGGATGATGCTCTCGACGTGATAGGTGATCGCGCGGTACTGCTCGCTGCGTGGCTTGCCCGCCGCGAGCTTCAGCACGTCCTCGTAGGACAGATACGGCCCGACGTACGAAGCGACGCGCTCGCCGCGTTTCGGCAGGTAGCGGCCCTTCGGCATCGCCTCGTGGGTGCGGTGCAGGTACATCGGCAAGATGCCGCACCTGTTCGTCATCGCGAGGTAGCCGAGCGAGGGCTTGAAGTCCGCCATCACGCCGGTGTCGCTGCGCGTGCCCTCGGGAAAGATCAACAGGATATAGCCATCCCGAATCACGTCGCCCGCGAGCCGTAGGGATTCGCGCAAGGAGCCGTGGCGCTCCATCGGTACTACGTTCGTGAAGTTCTCGAAGTACATCCGGCGGACCGGATCGTCGAAGAAGTAGTCCTTCGCTCCGAGCGCGACGAGGGCTTCACCCTGATCGCCGAGCGCGTACTTGACGAGCCCGGTATCGAGATGGCTCGCGTGGTTCGCCGCGACGATGTAGCCACCGAACGGCGGCACGTTGCCCTGGCCGTAGATGTCGGTCTCGAGCACGCGCGAGTAGAGCGCCTTCATGCCATTGCGCAGTGCGAGCCGACCGAGCGAGACCAGCGGCTTGGGCACGTCGATATCGTCATCGAGCTTGTCAGCATCGGCCTTATCGCGCGCGAGCTTTTCGCGACGCAACCGATCGCGCTTCGGCTTCTCCGTGCGTTGCTTCGCACCGAGCCGCGTGACGAGCTTCTCGACATCCGCGACGCTCTCGAGCCCCGTGATCTCCGCCGGATCCGGAACCTCGACGCCGGCCGCCTCGAGCGCGACGGCGAGCTCGGTAAACATCAGCGAGTCGAAGCCGAGATCCGCGAGCAAGGTCGCGCTCGTGACCGTGCCGCGCTTCTTCTGCGACACGTCCGCGAGCATGTCGTGGATCCAGCTGGTACCGGCGGCACCGCTTGCCGCCAGCTCCTTGACCTCGGCGCCCTGCTTCGTGGCGCGCTCGAGCCGCTGGAGCTCCTTGATGACCTCGCGCCGCTTGGTCTTGCGGGTCGAGGTTTTCGGCAGCTCGAAGTCCCAGAGGTGCCAGATCTTGACGCGCTTGTAGAGCGCGAGGGTCTTGGTCACCTTCTTGACGTGCTCGCGCACGGCCTCGCGCAGCTGCTCGCGATCCTTGTCCTTGTTCTCCTCGTAGTCAGGGACCACGAGCATCGCCACGGTCTCGCCGCCGCTCTCGCTCGGCAGGCCGACGACCGAGACTTCCTTGATGTAGTCCGAATCGCCGTAGAGCTCTTCGAGCTCGTCGGGATAGACGTTCTCGCCCGAGGAGCCGAGGATCATCTCCTTTTTGCGGCCAACGATGAACAGGTTACCGTCGGCGTCGAACTTGCCGAGGTCCCCGGTGTGCAACCAGCCGCCGACGATCGTCTGCGCGGTGGCCTCGGCGTTCTCGAAGTAGCCCGCCATCACGTTCGGGCCCTTCGCGATGACCTCGCCGATGCCGTTCGCATCGGGCTGGTCGATCTTAACGTCGATGCCCGGCAGCGGCCGGCCGACCGAGCCTGGGATCACCTTCTCGCCCGGTCGCGTGACCGTCAGCACCGGCGACGATTCCGTCATGCCGTAGCCTTCGTACAGATTGAAGCCGAGGCCCTGGAACGTCTTCATCGTGTCGGCCGGCAACGCCGAACCACCGCTGATCAGGAGCCGCATCCGCCCGCCGAGCTTGCGATGGACCGGGAAGAACATCGCCTTACCCGTGCCAATGTCCCACGGCAGCTTTTCGCGCAGCGTGCGATTGACGTCGACGATCGCGTCGAACGCCTTCTCGACGAGCACGCCCGCATCGCTGACGTTCTTGTAGATCTTGCGCTCGAGCAACTGCCACAGCGCCGGCACACCGACCATGCCGGTGATGCCTTCGTCCTCGAGCGCCTTCGCGAGCGAGTCGGCCTCGACCTCCTCGAGATAATCGATCGAAGCGCCGTGCACGAGCGGCATCAAGAAGCCAGCCGAGAACTCGAACGTGTGGTGCAACGGCAAGACCGAGAGCAGCTTGTCGTGCTTGTACAGCGTGAACAGCGCCGAGAGCTTGCTCGCCATCGACGTGAAATTCTTGTGGGTCAGCATCACGCCCTTCGGCGTGCCCGTGGTGCCACTCGTGAAGATCAGCGAAGCGACCGTGTCGCCCTTGACCTCCGGGCGCACCGCACCGACCGAGACATCGGGCTCGGTGAGGAGCTCGTCGTACGCGAGCACCTCGAGCTCGAGCCCCTGCTTCGCGAAGTAGTCCTGCATCGCCGGGTGCGCCGGCGACCACACGACCATCACGTCCACATCGTCGGCGACCGGCAGCGCGATAATTGCTTCGTTTGCGAGCCGCTCGGCGACCTTGCGCGAGAGCACGATCGCCTTCGCACCGCTCACGCGCGTGAGGTTGACGACCTCGGCGAGCGTCAGCGCCGAATCGAACGGCACCGAGGCCGCACCCGCGAGGATGATCGAGAAGAACGAGATGCCCCACTCCGGGCGGTTCTCGCTCATCAGGATCACGCGCGAGCCTGCGCCGATGCCGAGCTGGCGGAGCACGCCCGCACCTTGCCAGCCCAGCTCGCCGACCTGCGCGTAGCTGTACGTGATCGGATCCTTGGGCTCGTCGTCCTCGCCGACCTTGCGGAGCAACCGCAGCGCCGGGCGATGACCATTGAGCCGCACCGCGGCCTCGAACAGCTCGACGAGCTCTTTGTACGTGTAGACGCTCTTCGGCTTCGCCCCGAACTCTTCGTCGAGCTTGTCGAACGTCCACTTCTGGAGGCCCGGGAAATGCGTATCGAGCCAGTACTTGCGCCAATCGACCAGGTGCGGCGCCCACAGCAGGCGATCTTGATCTTCGGGCGTCGCACGCGCCCACAGCGCACGCATGTTGTCGCAGCGGAACGCGATGTCGTGATCGCAGGTGAACGGCCTGAACAGCTCGACGAGCTCGTTGACCTGGCCCGTGAACACGGAGACCTTCGTGAGCTCCTCGCGCGCGCGCGTGGCGAAGGCCTCGACGCGCGGTGCGCCCCATTTCGGGGTCCGTTCGTCGATCATCTTGATCAGGCGATCGGCGACGCGCTTGATCGCGGGCGCCGAATACCTGTCGAACGTCTCGAACGTGACCGGGTGGCTCTCGAGCCGCGCCTTGATCCGCTCGCGGAATGCGTCTTCGCCGCGATCCGCCTTGTCGAGGTGGACGCGCCGCACGGCGAGCCCGGTGAGCTGGGCCAACCGCTTGCTCGTGATGCGATTCACGTCCGAGGCGCCCATCTGATAGATCGGCTCGTGGTCGCCGGTGAGGATCGCCGAAACCGCGAGCAGCATGCCTGCGGCGATGAAGTCGACCGGAATCACGTCGAGCGCGTGGTCCTCGCCCATCGGCACGTTGCGATGGCCCTTGAGCATCAAGTACATGAGCGGCGCGCTCGTGTTGAACCCCTCGTTCCAGCCCGGGAACGGATAGCGCACGGAGCTCTCGACGATCGCCGGCCGGACGATCGTCGAGGACACCGACGAGTCTGACAGGATGATCTGTTCGCCGAGGCTCTTGGTGTACGTGTACGTGTTGGTCCAGCCCCAGTGGCGGGCGCGCTCCATGCCCTGCTTGGTGAGCACGTCGTTGAGCCAGATCTTGCGCTCGCGTGCGACGGCGATCTTGAGATCGTCTTCATCGTCCGGATCGCGACGTTGCGTCTTGAGCATCTCGGCGCCACGCTCCCGAAATTCCGAGATGTGCTGGCGGTCGTTCGATTTCTCACGCGCCTGCTCGATGAGCTTGAGGCAATCCGCGATCTCCGCGGCTGGATCAAAATCGCGATCCAATAATTCGTTGTCACCACCCCAATCGCGCGAGATCGTTGAGCTGCGCGGGAAGTAGCCGATCACGGGCTCGTCTTCCCACACGTCGCCTTCGCGCTGACCCGCGACGTAGCAGGTCGAGACATGCACGAGCTTCGCGCCGAGCTTGCGCGCGAGATCGAGCACGTTCTTCGCGCCAAGCGAGTTGATCCGGATCGCGCTCTCGAGGGACGGCTGGAACGAGACCAAGCCTGCGCTGTTCAAGATCACGTCGACCTTGATCTCCGCGCACAGCTCTTCGCTGAAGTTGCAGAGCGGCCGACCGATGTCACCCGCGAGCGCGACGATCTTCGAACGCATGAACGCTTCGTAGCCCTCGCCGTGAACCTCGCGAACCGGATCGAAGACTTCACTGGTCGCGACCTTGCGGAAGAACCGTTCTTCGGCGGTATTGCCCGCACCCGGCCGGACCAGACAGTAGACCCGCCCGATGTCCGGATAGCGATGCAGCAGCATCGACAGCGCGACCTTGCCGACGAAGCCGGTCGTGCCGATCAGCAACATGTGCTTACCGCGCAGCGACGCGGTGACATCGAGCCGCGGCTTGCCGGTGATCGGCGCGCGCAGCGGAGGCAGGGGATTCTTCATCGCATCGGGCCACGGTTTGCCCGTGGAATGCGCGCCCCACTGCTCCTCGGTCTCCGGGAAGTAACCGCTGTCTTTGCTCATTAGGTCACGTCGCAGATCATGTACGGCGGGTGATGCATCATCGTGATCTGAGCGCTGCGGCCCATCGTGCCGCGCGCCATCGCGACGGCCTCGGCGATCGAGCCGGCCGTCTCCCAGCCCATGATCGCGGGCACGGTCGCGTTATCGGCACCGACGACGATCACGCGCGAGGTCTTCTCGCGGCCGCGCTGGCCCCAGTACCACATGAAGCAGGGGTGAGCGCCGTGATACGCATTACCGCGGCGGTACATCTCGACGTAGCTCGGGTTGTACGCGAGCTCGTCCTGGTACTTTGTCTCGATCGTGTACGAGTCCGTGGTCTCCGTGAGGATGCGGTTGAAGAACTCGATGTAGCTCGGGTGATGTACCGGATCGAACCGATCGCTCACGGGATGCGTGAGGATCAGAACGCCCCCGTCCCGCAGGATCGGGTTGTTCTTGTACATGTGATAAAAATAGCCGAGCGCCATCACCTGCACGAGCAGCGGGTTGAGCGCCTTCGAGTTGACGTTGTAGGGCGAGATGTACGGGATGCCCATGATCAGAATGTCGGCAGCTCCCTCGACGGGAACGACATTCTGCTCGTTCTGTTTCGCGATCGTACGGTCGTGGGTCGGATCGACCGCGCCGGCGTAGCAAGCGATCATCTCGTACGCGGCAGGCGTTCGCATGAAGATTTCACGGCGCGCCGCGAAGGGCAATCTATCGAGCGCCCACTTCATGCCCTGAAACTTCAACCGATCGGTCTCGGTGAAATCGTCCTCGTTCTTTTGCAAGAACGAGAGCGGCCCGTCGAAGCAGCGATTGTTGAGGACGGTCTCGATGTGGAAGACCTTGAGGGTCTTCTCGACGAGGTCACCCTGGCGCTTGAACGAGTGCGACAGGTACGACTTTGGCGGGTCCATGAACGAGTTGGACTCGACGATCGCCTTGGGATGGTGATGGGCCTTGAGCGACTCGTAACCGCACAGGCCGACCGCCATCGACTTGTTGCCGCCGTTCATCGGCACGAAGTTGAGGTTCACGTAGATCGTCAGATCGCTCTCGGCGACGCGGCGATTCATCTCGACGAGCTCTTTGTGCGGCGTGTGACCGAGGACGACCATGCCGTCCGGATCGCAACCATCGTGATTGTAGAGGCGATCGGGCCAGTACTCGTCCCACACCTTCTGGCCGACCATCCGCTTGATCTCCCAGTCGTGCATCCGACGGTGGAGGCCAAGCGCGATGATGATGTGCACATCGTCGACGCCGTGATCGGCGAGCATCTCGCACACGATCTCGAGCACCATCTGGCGCACGTCGGGCGTACGCATGATCGGCAGCGGCATCGAGATATCATCGACCGCGATCGAGACCTTCATGCCCGGCTTCAACATCGCGTGTAGCGGGTCGCTCGCCTCGGGATGGTTCAGCGCGTAGCGAATCGCGGCCTGCGGATTCGCGACCGGCGTCATCGGGCGGTTTGGATAGATCACGCGCGTGCCGACCGGGAGATCCTCCATGATGAGGTTCTCGCCGGACCACATGATGCGCGGCGCCGAATCGTTGTCGATGGTGACGATGTGCTCGCGCGGGTTCGAGCGGAGCTTGGGACGGATGGCGCGCATTAGGTTCTCCTCCGAATCTGCCGAGCGAGACCCTGGGGACGGCGAGCGACCGAGCGGGTCACCTCCTCGTCGAGATCGAGCACGGGCCAGTCGTAGCTGCGCGCCAGAGAGCGCAGCCGGAAGTCAGGATTGCAGGCGGTCGGATGGCCGACCACCGCGAGCATTGGATAGTCCGAGAACGAATCGGTGTAGGCCCACGACTCGGCGAGATCGATCGAGTGCGCTTTGGCGTACGACCGCATGATGTCGGCCTTGGTCGCGCCCGCGACGAACGGCTTCTCGAGCTTGCCGGTCGCGTAGTGATCGACGAACTCGAGCTTGTTCGAGATCAGGTCGTCGACGCCGAGGTACGTCGCGAGCGGACGCATCGTGAAGTCGAGCGCGCCCGAGATCAGCACCTGACGAATCCCGGCGCGCTTGGACTCTTCGATCAGCGCCTTCGCACGCGGATAGATGTTCGGCTTGATGACGTCTTCGAACAGCTCTTCGGCGAGGACGATCAACCGGTCTTCACTCGCGCCCTCGTAGGAGCGATAAAAGATTTCGTTGAACCACTTGCGGCTGAGCTTGTCGGCCGCCCAGAACACCGGAATCGACAGCGCGGTCTTCACGCTCCGTCGCGCGCTATCGATCAACCCCGGATGACGCGCGGCATAGTACGCGAACGCGTGAACGATGTTGATCTTGATAAGCGTGCCGTCGACGTCATAGAACGCCGCGGAATTCCTATATTTCGGAGGGGTCCCCTGAGGTCTGTGGGGATAAGAGTGCATCGGGATTCGAGCGCACTTTGCCGACCGAGTATGAGTGTGTCAATGGCCACGAGGCCGCCAAGATCCCGAGCCAGAACCGAGGGTTGACCCTGCGTGCACGACGTGGCGCGTGCGTATTAACGGTGACACCCGTGCTATGCCTGAGCGGTGCGAGTTCCTGCGTGGGTCACCCTCGGTATCGCGGTCATCGTGATCTTCCTCGGTCTCTACCGGATCCGCATGGCGCTCCAGAAGAAGCCCACCGGTGGCGCAGCGGCCAAGCGCGGCGCGATGGGCTCCGGGTTCTATCGGATGAGCCCCCGGGTGCACGCCACGATCGGCGTACTCTACCTCGCGCTCGGCGGCGCCTTGATCGCCACGTCGTTCGGCTGGAACCCGTTCGGTCGCAACATCGATCCCACGACAGAGCAGCCGGCAAAAGACGCGCCTGTAAAGCCGGGCAGCGTTCCCGCCGGTACGATCAAGCCGTAGGCAAGCCTCAGAGGATTTGCAGCTTGCGAGCGTGGTCGGCCTGTTCGCCGACGTACTCGAGCACGTGCGGATGAGTCATGATCATCTCGCGGAAGTCGCCCGCGGGGAGGCACAGCGCGAGCGCCTTGCCGCGAGCGGTGATGTCACTCTTGAGCGTGGCGCCCGAGAGCAGCGCGGTCTCGCCGATGAGGTCGCCGGGGCCTAGCAGCGCGATCTGCTGCCCCGCACGCTTCACGGTGAAGTGGCCGGCGAGCACGATGTAGAGCCCGTCGGGGCGCACCCCCGCGGCCAGCAACACGCGGTCGCCTTCGATCTCGAGGAACTTGAACTTCGAGGCGATCGCGAGCCGCTCTTTCGGATCGAATGGGCGGAACAGCGGGCTCGTGCGCGTCCACCGATCGACGAGCCGATCGCGAACGAAGCGCAAGACCGCGGCGAGCACTTCGCCGTGCGCGGCGAGCACGCGCTTGAGGGTCGCGCGATCGATGCGGAGCAGCTCGGCATCGCCGACCGAGGCGATCGTGGCGGAGCGCGGCTGATCGGTCATCAGCGCAACTTCACCGATGAACGCTCCAGGGCCCAGGCGCGCCATCTCGACCCGCGGCGGGCCTTCCGCTTGAACCGCGACTTCGCCTTCGACGATGACGTAGAGCGCGTCACCTGGATCACCTTCGTGGAACAGCACTTCGTCGGGGGCAAGCTGGACCAGGGTAAGCTCGGCCACGAGCGACTCGAGTGCTTCCTGCGAGAGCCCCGAGAACAGCGGCGTCGCAGCGAGCGCCTCGGCGGCGGCGAGCCCAAGCGCTCGCGGCGCCGGGAGGGGAATCTCTTCGAAGTCCTCGATGTCTTCGAGATCGAGCTCGTCGATATCGTCGACGTCATCGGCGTCAACCGAGATCGGCTGCGACACGATCTCGACGAATACGTGAGGCACCGACACGCCGGCCTCTTCCGCGTCCTGCAGCAGAAAGTCTTCGTCGTCGATCGGGATGACGTAGACCCCGGAATTATCCTCGCGCTCGAACGACTGCGGAATCTGGCTCTTCAGATCGATCGCGTCGATGCCCTGGTTGGGCGGCAGGGTGATCGGTTTGGACTTGGTGCGCGCTTGCGCGAGCTGCGATTGCGCGTTCGAGGTCTTCGTGCGCGGCAGCGCGAGGTCGTGCAGGTTCTCGATCGCGTTGCGCTCCTGCTGCGACATCGCGGCGCCGGATGGTGGCGTCTGCGTGACCGTGCGATTCGCGAACGGCGGTGTCTGGATGCGACCGGTCATCCTCAAGACCGGCGGTTGCGAGATCGCTGCCGGTGTCCGCGTCCGCGGAATCGCGATCGGTGAAGCTTGCTCGAACTCTGCTTCGTCCAGTAGCGGAATCGCGATGATGCCGCTCGAAGCTGCGTTGCCCGCTTCGGTCGTGCCGCGCCGGCGCAGGTTCTGAACCGCGTCGCTGCCCGCGAGGTTCGGGTTGTTGTCGGCCATCGCGAGCGCGCGCGTGGGCCCGGCGCCGATCTGTTCGTTCATCGCCGCGATCCGCTGCAGCGCTGCGCTGTGGCGAGGATCGATCTGGAGGATCAGCTTGCACACCGCGATCGCCTGGACGAGGAACCCACCCTGGGCGTAGCGATCCGCGGCGCGCCCGAACGCATCGGTCGCGTCGTTGTTGCGGTTCAGCTTGCGATAAATTTCGCCAGCGCGTTTCGGCCACTGCGCATCGCGCGGCTCGAGCGTCTCGAGCTCCAAGTACGCGCCGAGAGCGCGCTTGTGCTTGCCTGCGGCGGTTGCCTCCGCAGCTTCCTGACGTAGTTGACGACCGTCACGAGCCATCGCGAGACCACGCCATACTAGCTCGGGTCATGCGCTCCGCGTATGCCTCGGCCAGCTTTTGCGTCACCGGGCCAATTCCCGTGGACCGGACTACGCCATCGAGACGTGTGATGGCGACAACACCGCGGACCGCACTGGTCGCAAAGATCTCCGTGGCACCACGAAATTCGTCGAGTGTGAGGCGCTGCTCCTTCACGACGAGCCCGAGCTGCTCGCAACACGCCAGCACGTGGCCTCGGGTGACGCCCGGTAAGACCCCTGCCAGCGGCGGGGTAAAAAGATCGCCGTTCACGATGAATAAATTCGACGTTGCGCCTTCCGCCACGTCGCCGTCGGGTCCGAGCCGGATCGCTTCATCCGCGCCTGCCGCTGCCGCGAGCTCCTTCGCGATCAGGTGGTCGAGGTACGCGAGGGTCTTGTGGCCCTGTCCGGCCCGCCGCGCCAGAGGATAGTCGACGAACGCGGCCGAGGCCTCTCGCGGTGTCGCGAGCAGCGGTTCGGCGTAGATGATCGTGTGCCCTCCAGTGCCCGCGGCGAAGCGCATCGCCGGGCCACCTTGCCCGCGCGTGACCACGATCCGCAGCCGCTGGTCGCCCGTGGTCTGCGAGAGCAATGCGTGCACGGTTTGCGCGATCGCGGCGCGATCGATCGCGAGCTCGAGGACCACCGCCGAGGCACAGAGGCGATCGAGGTGCGCCTCGAGATCCACCGCGATGCCGCGCCACGTGCGCAGCACCTCGAACAAGCCATCGCCGTACAGGAAGCCGCGATCGAGCACGCTGATCGTGGCGTCGGCGTCGGCCACGATGGCTCCATCGATCGCGATCACGATCGCAGAGTAACTCAGTCCGCGACGCCGGCCGCAGCGAGCACGTCGCGCGCGTTCCGCAGATCGGTCTCGGCCGCGAGCCGCCACAGCTCGGCCTCCGGCAGCTGCGGTCCGGCGAGGCTCGCACGATACGAGGTGGTCGCGGTCTGGAGGTACGAGAGTGCGCGCCCGCGCAGCTCGGCGACACCGCCGGTCAACAGGCCGAGTGCGAGGTCGTGATAGAGGCTGCCGATCCGGTAATCCGCGGCGATCTGGGCGAGGCCCGATCCTTTGTCGCGAATCGCCCGATACATCGCGGCGACCTCCTCGGTCGAGTCTTCTTTCGCCCACACCTCGAGGCGTTGCCGCGGCCGCAGCGCATGGACCCGCACGAGCGCGCGCTCCGCCGCCGTGAACGCATCGGCGAGCTTTGGATCGGAACCAGAGAGCGCGGTACCTACCTTTGGTCCACGCAGATCTCCGCCACCACTGGCCGCGACGACATCGGCCTGGACCTGCGCGACGCCCTCGGTGATCGCGGCATCGTTCGGCGCGAGCGCCGCGGCTCGGGCTGACAGCTCGAGTGCCGGCCGGCTCTTGCCGGCGCGCGCGTCGAGCTGCGCGAGGTGAAGCGCGGCACGCGCGGCGATCGGCGCCGGCGCATCGGGCGCATCGAGCACCTTCTGAAACGCCGCAGCCGCCGCCGCGTCGTCGCCCGTGAGCTCCGTGATCACGGCGTCACCGAACTGCGGCGCGATGCCATCGAGCTCGGTCGTCATGCCCGCGGCCGGATCCGCGACACTCGGCGCGATGTTCGGTGGCGCCGAAGTCGGCCGGGCGCGCGCGCCATCGTCGCTACACGCGGCCAAGAGCAAGAGGAGGAGAAAAGTTGGCTTGGCGCCGATACCAGAGCATTTCCCACCGGGGGGTGGTTCGTTCAACTCCGATACCGGCGCCATCGCCTCGCCCACCACCTTGATAGCAAGGCGCGACGTGACGTTGATCCTCGCTTCGCATCGCGACGTCACGAGGTCGCAAAAGGTTGTCACGATGTTGTCACTGGCCACGCGGCCGGCCGCTGAATCGGACGGCCTCCCTAGGTACATCCAGCTTGTAGCCCGCGCCATGGATCGTCACGAGCCAGCGCGGCTTCTCCGGCTCGGCTTCGATCAAGCGACGCAGCTTGACCAGATGGTTATCGACCGTGCGGGTGTTCGGATAGTCCTCGTAGCCCCACGCTTCGTCGAGCAGCGTGTCGCGGCTGACCACCTCACCGGGCCGTTTCGCGAACACCTTGAGGATCGCGAACGCGCGGCTCGGCATCTCGAGTCGCACCCCCTGCTTCGTCGCGACCTGACTGACCAGATCGATCACGAGCTCGCCGAACGCGAGGCCGATCGGCTCCTGCGGTTCCCCCCGCGACCGGCGCAACACGGAGGCCACGCGCGCGAGCAGCTCCATCAGCGAGAACGGCTTGGTGACGTAATCGTCCGCGCCGAGCTCGAGGCCACGCACGCGATCGAGCTCGGCGCCGCGCGCGGAGAGCATGATCACGGGCACGCTGCGCGCCTCGCCTTTGGTCGCGCGGATGCGCCGGCACACCTCGAAGCCATCGAGATCCGGCAGCATCACGTCGAGCACGACGAGGTCGTAGTGCCCGCTGCACGCCTTGTCGGCACCTTCGCTGCCGCGCCCGACGACATCGACCTCGTAGCCCTTCGCCCTGAGCGTGTCCTCGAGACCCATGCGGATCGAAGGATCATCTTCGACGATCAAGAGCCGGGTCACGCGACGACCTCGCTCGAGGTAGGCAACTTGATCGTGAAGGTAGCGCCTTCGCCGAAATTGGAGGCGACCTCGACCGAGCCACCGAGCGCTTCGATGTGGCGTTTCACGAGCGCGAGCCCGAGCCCGGTACCCTCGACGTTCGAGCGATACGCGTCGGGCGTGCGATAGAACTCCTTGAAGATCCGCGCCTGTTCGGACGCCGGGATGCCCGGCCCGTGGTCGCGGACCGAGATCGATGCGGTCGCGCCGTCGCTATCGATCATTACCTCGATCGGTTTGTCGACGCCGCCGTACTTTGCCGCGTTCGCGAGCAGGTTCAAGACCGCTCCCACGACGACATCACGGTCTACTTCCACTTCGGCTGTCATCGCGGATGGAGACACGGTGATCACGATCGGATTGCGAGCCTCCTTCGGTGAGGCCAGTGCCTCGAAGGTCGAGACCGCATGCGTGCCGAGCTGCACGAGCTCCACCGAGCTCGGGGTGTAGCGCCGGGTGCCGCGCTCGATCTGTGCGTAGTCGAGGAGGTTCGAGATCAGCAGTCCGAGACGCTGGCTCTCCTGGACGATCACGCCGTGATAGCGGTGCATTTTTTCGGCATCGCCCTGCGCCACGCCCTGCTGGAGCATCTCGGCGAACATCCGGATCGAGGTCAAAGGGGTCTTGAGCTCGTGCGACACCGTCGAGACAAAGTCGCTTTTGAGCTGGGCGAGCTCTCGCGCCCGCGCGGCACCGCGGATCATGGCGAGCAGCCCGACCCCGAGCATCAGCGCGAGGGCGGAGGTGAACACGATGTGCGAACGCTCGCGATGGCGCACGACCTCGTCGAGTGGATCTGGGTCGCTCATTGGATTGACGAGCGCGAGCTGGAGATGCGGCAGTGCCGCGCCGAGTGGCAGCTGCGTGCCCTGGATCGTGCGCAGCTCGGGCGAAGTCACCGCACCCGCCGCCAGGACGATCGGCCGCGCGTTGTGCGCGACATCGTCTTGCCCCTCGTGCCCCGCCGCGAGCGCGAGCATCGCCGGGTCGACCGCGATACCGATCACCGAACCATCCGGGCGGCGACGATAGATCAGCGTGCGGTTCGGCTGCTTCGTGGCGGGGCGGCCGCGCCAGGTCTCGGTCGCGGAGTGCGCGAGCTCGTCTTTGTCGGCGGCGAGCCCCGCCGCGGCTCGCGCTTGGGTGCGCAGCGATTCGACCGCAAGATCGAGCTGCGGCAGGTGTTCCGGCAAGGCGGTCGCGAGCTCGCCACGCAGCCGTTGCAGGACGCCGAGGCCGATGATCGGGTCGATCGCGTAGTGATTCGCGAGCACCGCATCGGCGATCGCGACCAGCGCCGCGGGTCGGCGGTCGCCGGCTGCTTCGGCACGCAGGAGCGCGGTCACGAGCCGCACTGGTACGCGCTCGGCCGCCGTGCCGCCCTTCGGGAAGCTGCGTTCGGCGAACCGGCGATCGAGCTCGTCGTAGAGCGCGCGCGCGTGTTGTAGATCGCCGAGCCGCGCAGTCACGCGAGAGAGCCCGAGCAGCGCGTCGGCGCCGGTATCGTCGAAACCGACGAGCGCGGTGTAGATCCGCTTCGCCTCGACGAGCTGCGGACCGCACGCGCCTTCGCGGCAGGCCTCGGCGCGCTGCGCCGCGCGCAACCGAGCCGCGCGATCCTGGCGGCGCGATAGCTCGCGCACGTAGTCCTCGATCCGACCGTTCGGCGATGCAGGGCGATCGGGCGCTGGGTCTGTCACGGCGGTCACCGTGCCGATGCTGGGCACGCGCATCCGGCCATCCGCATCGAGCCAGAACCAGTAGCGCCCCAGCCCCGGGAGCGGGCCGATCGCCAGCGACAAGTGACCCGCATTGGCCGCACGTTCCGCCGCGTCGAGCGCCTCGCCGATCGCGTGATCGATCCTTGCCACGATCGCCGTGGCGGCCCCGCGCTGGCGATCGATCTGGGCGGCCACGGCGCCCTTCTGATCGCGATACGAGACCGCCCCGAGGTACGCGATGCCGCCGGCCGGCACCAGGAGTGCCAGCAGCGACAACACGTAAACCCAGGCACGCCGCGATCTCACGCTGCACAAGCATAGCGCGTGCGTTGCGGTGCTGGGGCGACCCCGATATGGTCCTGCCCGGCATGGCCAAGGCTCTCATCATCGTGCCCACCTATAACGAGCGCGAGAACGTGCCCGGCATTTGCGAGCGCTTGTTCGGAGCGTTGCCGGATGTCGACATCCTGTTCGTGGACGATAACTCGCCCGATGGCACCGGTCGGATGCTCGACGAGATCGCGGCCACCGAGCCGCGGGTCAACGTCAAGCACCGCGCCGGCAAGCTCGGCCTCGGCACTGCGTATGTCGAGGGGTTCAGGTGGGCCCTCGAGCGGGCGTACGAATATGTCTTCGAGATGGATGCCGATGGCAGCCACGATCCGAAGTACCTGCCGATCATGCTCGAGCTCGCCGAGGACGGCACAGATGTCGTGATCGGGTCGCGCAACGTGCCTGGTGGCGGCACCGTGAACTGGGGCGTCGGGCGCAAGCTGATCTCTCGCGGCGGCAGCTTCTATGCGCGAAGCATCCTCGGGATCGACGTGCGCGATGTGACCGCAGGTTATATCTGCTGGCGTCGCAGGGCGTTGCTCGCCCTCGACCTGGGGTCCCTCGGGTCGAACGGCTACATGTTTCAGATCGAGACCAAGTACCGCGCGATCCAGCGGGGCATGAAGCTCGTCGAGACGCCGATCATCTTCGAGGACCGACGTGTGGGTCAGTCGAAGATGTCGCGCGCGATCGTCGCCGAAGCCCTCACCAAGGTGTGGACGTTGCGGTTCGGCCGGTAAGCAGTTACGGTCGCGGGGCGGCGATGGTCATCCTGAGGCTGAGGATCAAGACGGCAGACGAGTGGAAAGAGCTCGTCCCGGGCACGGTCGTGGCCGAACCGATCTTCGTGCCCACCACCGACGAGCTTCAGTCGGGCCAGTCGGTGATCGTCGAGGTGTCCTCGAACCTGCTGCCGAACAAGGTCCTGATCCGTGGCGCCGTGCAGTCGTGGCGTCCGGCTCTGCCGCGCATGCGCGTCCGCGCCGGTGCGACGATCCAGCTCGATGGCGAAGAGCAGATCAAGCTGACCTTCTTAAACGACGTGCTTTCGGGCAAGCGCACCGACGTGTCGCGCCGCGGCCACTCGCGGCTGCCGGTCCAGTTCGCCTGTCGCTATCGGATCACGAACCAGCCGAGCTACATCGATTCGGCGATCTCCGAGATCGGGGTCGGCGGCGCGCTGCTCACCACCGAAACGCCCCTCCCGCTCGACACCGAGCTCACCGTCGAAGTGACGCCGCCGGGCGCAGCGGCACCCCTCGCGATCGCCGGTCGGGTTTCGTACCATGCGCCGTCGGGCGGCTCGGGTCTGCGGTTTGTCAGTCGCGATACCGATGGCGATCGCCGGCTGCGCGAGCTCGTTCGCCGGCTTCGCGCATCGTGAGCGCCAAGTACGGCCGGCTCGAAGGCGCGCGCGTCTATCGCGGCGCACCGCGAGTGAAAGAGCCTCGCCTCGCGCGCGATGCGATCAGCGCGGCCCTGGCGTTCCGCGGGCTCGCGAACGATATCCGTGCCGAGAGCCTGCTCGCCGACTGGACCGAGCTCGTCGGCGCGCGCATCGCTTCGCGCACGCGTCCCGATGGTATCTACCACCGCACGCTCGTGATCGAGGTCGTGAGCTCCGCGTGGTTACAGGAGCTCAACATGCTGCGCGCGCAGATCCTCGCGGGCTTGCTCGAGCGCGTCGGTCAGCCGCGGTTATTCGACGAGCTGCGCTTCAAGATCGCCGGCCGTACGCGGCGCAACGAGACCCAGCGCCCGCATGGTCGTGCACCGGCGCCCGTTCGCGCCTTCACGATGCCCGCGACCGGGCTCGCGCGCGAACAGATCGTGCGCGAGGCCTCGGCGGTGGATGACGAGGAGCTGCGCGAGCTGATCGCGAAGGTCCGGATCGCGAACGACAAATGAGCGACCACGACACGCCCGACGACGGCGAGGACTACACGCGCGAGGAGCACCGTCGCCACGCGAGGATCCTCTCGCTTGGCGCGATCGCGAGCGCGCTCGCCGGTGCGGTGTTCCTGGCCATCGCGTGGTGGCAGCGCCGCGGTGGCCAGCCGTGGAAGCTCGAGCTGATCCTCTGCGCGCTCGTGCTCGGCGTTAACGCCTTCTTGATGGCGCGCGACGCGAGCGCGGTCGCCAACAGCATCGATTGACTCCGTGGCAGCTACTTGGTCGCGCCGGCGAGTGCCGAGCCGCCGACCGTGAGCAATGCCGAGAGATCCTCGTCGTTGAACTTCAGCATCGCGCCGAAGAAGTAGTCGCGGCCGAACTTGAGCTCGCTGAACTGGGTCGGCACTCCAGCCGTACCGGTCACGATCGGCAACGTCTGCGGCGTGTTGAGCAGCTCGTCGACGCCACCGAGCACGTAGAGGTTGCGGAACACCTCGTACGCGGCAGAGAGCTTCACGCGCGGGTACTTGTCCCACGTCGCGTCGAAGATATCGGCGGTCAGCTTGAGGTCGTGGCCCCACCACGGCAGATCGACATCAGCACCGACGCCACCCGTTGATTCCTTGATGCCATACCGCACGGTCAGCCAATCGAAGCGCTTCGCGAACTGGAACGAGAAGCGGATCGAATCGGAGATCACGCTCTTTCTGATCCAGTGATTCGGATCGACCGTCGGATCGAACGATAGCGTCACGTCCGGGTAGTTGCCGCGCGGCTCCTTGACGAGCTCGATCAAGTAGTACTTGTCCGGACGCGTGTGGAGCTCGACCGAGATGTAGTCGCGGAGGAGGCCCGAGTTGACGCTGTACTCGCTCTTGAGCCCGACGTAGGTCTTGAGGTTGAACAGCGTCCCGAGGAACCCCTTCGCGTCGTCCGTGATCTGCTCGACGTTGTCGGCGATCGCCGGATCGTTGACGAGCCGACCGAGCGTGCCCTTGTCCTCGTCGATCTTCTTCGTGATCGAGGTCGTGTTGTCGATGACGCCGTCGAGCTTGTCGAGCTTGCCGCGAAGCTTGTCGCCGGTCTGCGTGAGCTCGCTCTTCGCGGTCGCGATCAGCTCCTTTGCATCGGCCGAAGCGTCGTCGAGATTCTTCAGCATCTCTTTGATCTTCGGATCGGCTTCTTTGCTAATCGCGCGCAGATCGTTCGCGATGCCCTCGACATTCTTCGTGATGCGATTCGCGCGCTCGATGATCGCGGCGACGTTATTCGCTTCTTTCTGGACCAAGCCGTCGACCCGGGCAGCGACCGACTTGAGCGGGCCGTTGACGACGCCGCGCAGATCCTCGGACAGATCGCGGACGCTGGCGAGCACGCGATCGACGTTCGGAAGCGTCTCGTCGATGCGATGAAGCAGCTGATCCGGGGTGGTCGATTCGACGACGTGGTCGATGTGACGGCACGCGTTCTGGAGCTTCTTGTCGGGCGAGTCGTAGCCTTTGCACTCCGCGCCGAGTGGTGTGAACGTGGCCTTCGTGCCATCGGCACCCGCGCGCAGCTCTTCGCCCGGATCGACTTCGAGATAGTTCTCGCCGAGCAACGAGGTCGCCTTCTTGAGCACCGTCGCGCTTGACCACACCTTGATGTCGCGAGACAGCCGGAACGTGACCTTCGCGTAGCGACCGTTGACCTCGAGCTCGGTGACCTCGCCTTGCGGCAAGCCCGCGACCACGACCTTGCTCTTTTTCGGCAAGCCCGATGCGTCCTTGAACAGGGCGTAGAACGTCTGGGTGCTCTTGCCCGCCGGGTTCTGACCGAGGTTCGAGATCACGAGGTAGGCGCCCACGGCGAGCAGAAAGAACAAGATCGCGACGCGGACGCCGGCGGAGACATTCTTCACGAGTGGGGCTCCCCAGCGGCCAGCTTTTGCACGGCGCCGACTCCAGATGCATTCAAGAACTCGTGCACGTAGGGATCGGTCGAACCCGCGATCGCTTCGGCGGCGCCGGCTTCGAGGATGCGCTTGTTGTAGAGCATGGCGATTCGATCCGCGATGCGGAACACGCTCGCCATGTCGTGGGAGATGACCACCGAGGTGACCTTGAACTGCTCGCAGGTCGCCATGATCATCGCGTCGACGTTTCGGGTTGCCAAGGGATCCAATCCAGTCGTCGGCTCGTCGTACATGAGGATCTCGGGCTCGAGCACGAGCGCGCGAGCAAGGCCGACGCGTTTGCGCATGCCCCCCGAGAGCTCGCCAGGATACTTCTTCTGGGTGTCTTGAAGGCCGAGCTTGCCGAGCCGGTCCGCAACGATATCGCGCATCTCGGCCTTCGACTTACCACCGCGCTCCTTGAGCGGAAACTCGCAGTTCTCCTCGACCGTGAGCGAATCGAACAGCGCCGCGAACTGGAACACGAGACCGAACTTGCGCCGGAAATCGGAGAGCGCCTTGGATTCGAGCGAGAGGATGTCCGTGCCGTCGATGTAGATGTGGCCGGAGTCCGGGCGCAAGAGGCACATGAAGTGCTTGATGAGCACACTCTTGCCAGCGCCCGAGGCGCCGAGGATCACGTTGACCTTGTAACGTTCGAGATCGAGGTCGACCCCGTCGAGCACGAGGTTCGGCCCGAACGACTTCTTCAGCTTGCGCACGCGAATGTGCCAGCGCTCGTCCCGGACCTCGGGTGGCGAGCTCCCGATGATCTCCGAGCGTGACGCCTGTCCGGTCATCGCCATCGCTAGCCGCCCTTCGCGATCGGCATCAACTTGAGCAGGATGGTCGAGAGGAAATAGTCCATCACGAGCGTGGTCACCGAGGCGATGACCACGGCGCGGGTGGTGCCGATCCCGACACCGCGACCACCACCGGTGGCGTGATAGCCCTGGTAGCAGCCGACGGTCGCGACCATGAAGCCGAAGAAGATCGCCTTGATGAAGCCCTGCAGGACGTCTTGCACGGCGACGATGTCGCGAAGCTTCGCGATCCACTGGCCTTGATCGACGTGCATGATCACGACGGCCGCGAGATACGCGCCGCCCATCCCGATCACGAAGAACAACAACGTGAGGATCGGCGTGACGATCATCGCGGCCAGGATCCGCGGCAGCACCAGGTACTGGTGCGGATTGACCGCCATCGATTCGAGCGCATCGATCTGCTCGGTGATCCGCATGGTGCCGAGCTCGGTCGCGATACCGGAGCCCGCGCGCCCCGCGAGCATCAGCGACGCGAGCACGGGACCGAGCTCGAGCGCGACGGCCTTGCCGGTCACGCCACCCGCGAACGATTCGAGCCCGAACTGGCGAAACGCGGTCACCGATTGCAGCGACATCACCATCCCGGTGAACGCACCGACGAGCAGGATGATCGGCAGCGAGCCGAAGCCGATGTACTCGGCGGCTTCGAGCATGTTCTGCCACCGGAAGGGCCGTCGT
>Ga0209511_1000581_pt1 | contig 36262 bp, 33 predicted proteins | sample SSSSmetaG_FD_184141 | JGI IMG/M metagenome (GOLD analysis project Ga0209511, IMG submission 184141) | Glacier valley bacterial and archeal communities from Borup Fiord, Nunavut, Canada, to study Microbial Dark Matter (Phase II) - ​SSSS... | ecosystem: Environmental > Aquatic > Freshwater > Ice >... | reverse complement strand
GATTGCACAGTGGAAAGAAATGAAAGAGAATAAAGAGCCTATTGGTCGCCCAAGACAAGTCTATGTAGGTGAGACCAAGAGAGATTATCCTGGAAATAAATAACGATTACCCAAGAAATCGGTTCTTATCGAAAACACACAGAGAGCCAGAAATAATACTTCTGGCTCTTGACGTATCTACACTATTAGTTGTATTAACAGGTAGTTTCCTGAGCTGTTAGTTTCCTGAGCTGTTAGTTTCCTGAGCTGTTAATTCCTGAGCTGTTAGTTTCCTGAGCTGTTAGTTTCCTGAGCTGTATGAAAATTTAAAAAAATCATACTAGATTTAATTACAATACTACCAAACATGATAGTTCAGGAAAATAAGTTAACTGAAAACCTGTCAATTTTTAATGAACTTGAAATAGCGGAGCTACTTACCCATTTTGAACGAAAAAAAATAAAAAAGAAAACCTGTTTGTTATCCGCAGGTAAAACAGCCAGAGAAGTATACATACTTATTACAGGGTGTATCCGTCTATTCTATGTAAAAGATGGAAAAGATATTTCTGCCTATTTTTTTACTGAAAATAATTTCGCAGGCGCTTATGACAGTTTTATTTCACAAAAACCAAGCAGGCATTCAATTGAAACTTTAGAAGATTGCGAAATTCTTTCTATTTCCCATAAAACCTTCCTGGAATTATTTGACAAATTCCCGAAAATGAATGAATTCATGCGTAGGGTTCTCGAAGAGCGCTTTGTTTCATTGCACGATCTCTTTACGTCACAAATTTTAGATAGCACTGAGCAGCGTTATTTAAAGCTTAAAAAAGAGAGACCCGACTTAATCAATAGAATTCCTCAACACCAGCTTGCAACTTTTTTAGGTATGACACCTGTTTCATTAAGCCGGATAAAGAACAGGATACTGAAAAAAAAATGAACAGATATCTTATCTTTTGTTATCGTTTTAGCGCATCCTGACTTAATATTTTTGATCATTAGATTCACCGTAAAAAGATCAAAAATGGAATGTAAAAGATTTCTTAATAGCGCTGGAATGCTGGCTGCATACGCAGTATTCAGCTATACTGAATTTAATCATAAGTTTTTCACCCGATTATTTCCCCCGGGTGATAAAAAAAAAATTGTTAATCTATCTGGAACGCACCTACCGTTTCTTTCAAATTCTTCCCAAGCTATTTTTCCAACATATCTTAACAGAACAATGACTGTTAAATTGAAGGGCCATGATGTTAAAGTCCATGCCCTATGCACAGGTACTGTTGCAGTGAAAAAGAATTTCTTCACGAAACATGGAATAGGTGAATTTGCCAAAATTAATATCCTGCTTGATCAATATTACACCGACTATTTACCAATCTGGGTCTGGGTAATTGAACACCCTGATGGTTTAATCGTGATAGATACAGGTGAAAGTACAAGCATCATGGATATTGATAAATATCTTAAAAATGAAAGTGCATTTCTGAGATATTAGTTCAGACATGCCTGTAAATTTCATGTTTATCAAAGAGATGAACTGAATTACCAGCTAAATAAAATCAGCCTGAAGGTTGAAGACGTTAATCTGGTTATACTTACTCATTTGCATCTGGATCATACAGATGGGCTAAAGTTCTTTAAAAATAAGGAAGTCATTATTGGCGATTATGAATGCAATCATCCAACGAATAACATGCCTTCTACTATGCCAGTCTGGTTTAAGCCCAATAAGGTAAACTACCGGAATAATAGAATAGCCGTATTTGACCAGGCATACTCAATTACTGAAAGTGAAGATTTATTGTATATTGCTACACCGGGTCATACTCATGGTCATAGCTCAGTAGTCTTAAAAACAGATCATTTTGATATTATTTTCGCCGGTGATACATCTTATAATCAGGCGCAGGTTATTACAGGCGAGCTTGCAGGTGTAAATGCAGATTATGAGAAATCAACCCAGACCTATCAGAAAATACTGCAATATGCTTCAGTGCATAAAACTATTTACCTGCCTTCTCACGATATACGCTCAGGTGAACGGCTCTTTAATAAAGAGTTTCTGGTCTGAATGATAATTACATCAGTATACCTGCAATCGTTGCAGATAGATAAGATGCCAGTGTACCACAGATTAATGCCTTAAAGCCCAGACTGGCTAGATCAGACCTGCGCTCTGGAGCCAGCTCGCCTATGCCGCCGACCTGTATGGCTATTGATGCAAAATTAGCAAAGCCGCAAAGAGCAAAGCTTGTGATGATTAATGTTTTTGGATCAAGTGTCTGCTTGATTGTACGTAGATCAAGGTAGGCCACAAATTCATTGATCACCATTTTGGTGCCCATTAAAGAACCGGCTACCCTGATATCTTTTGCCGGTACACCCATTGACCAGGCAAAAACAGAAAATAAACTACCTAATAATTGCTTAAAGTTCAACGTATTGATATCAATACCTATGAAATTTAATGACAGACCTAAATATGATCCGCCCTTGCCAATCAAGCCCAGAAGGTAATCTAACAAGCTGATCAGGGCAATAAAGCCTATCAGCATGGCAACCACGTTAAGAGCGACTTTCAATCCGGTTGATGCACCATTAGCAATAGCATCAAGCAGGTTGCGGTGTTCTTTCTTTATTTCCAATTTCATATATCCCTTAGTTTCTGAAGGGTACATCTCAGGAAAAACAATTTTAGAAATAACAAGAGCACCCGGTGCGGCCATCAGACTTGCAGCAAGCAGGTAATTGGCTGGTACTCCAAGTGAAATATATACAGCCATTACTCCCCCGGCAATACAGGCCATACTTCCTGTCATAGAAGCAAGTAGTTCAGATTTTGTCATCCCCTTTATGTAAGGCTTAATCAGTATCTGCGCCTCAACCTGACCTACGAAAACACTTGCTATATTTGAGAGTGCTTCAGAGCCACTTACGTTCATCAGTTTGTACATGATACGCGCCATGAATGAGATCAGTCGCTGTATTATTCCTAATTGATAAGCAATACTAACTAAGACAGAAACAAAAATGATGGTTGGTATGATAGTAAAGAAAAAAATCACCGATGCAGAAGGCCCAAAAATCTTGCTCGTCAGGGCAGAATTAACCAGAGGGCCGAAAACAAAATCTCCTCCTTTACCTGCAAATGATAAGATTCGCGTGATACCATCGCCTAGAATTTTAAACAACGTTCTTCCTGGCGGAAATTTTAAAATAATAACAGCAAGTAATATCTGTATACCTAGTCCGGTAGAGACCAAGCGGTAATTAATATGTTTTCTGTTATTTGAAAGTGCAAAAGCAATTGCTAAGATCAGAGCAATTCCAATTAGTCCTGTAAATCTTCCCATTTATGTTTTTCTCTGTAGTATCAGGACGTTTTTCGTTTTGATAATTCGTCTCTAAGAAGGGCAGCCTTCTCATAGAGTTCATCATCAAGTGCAGTTTTTAGCTGCTCACGTAACTGATCTTCAGTAAGATTATTATAACTCGTAGCCTTAGATGGGTTTTTATCGAGGCTTTCAGTATTTTCAAGGAAAACAAAATCATTTCCTTCAATTAGGATTCCTGCTTTCCCAAGTATAAATTCATATGTATAGATCGGACAATTATATCTGACGGCTATGGCAATAGCATCAGAAGTTCTGGCATCGATTTCAGCTGTCTTTTTACCGTCACTACAAATGATTTTTCCGTAGAAAATTCCTTCGACCAAGTTGTAAATAATTACTTCCTGTACGACAATATTAAAATATGACGTTAGCGATTTAAAAAGATCATGCGTAAGAGGTCTGCTGGGAGTCATTTTTTCGATCTCAATGGCAATAGCCTGGGCCTCGAAACCTCCGATAATAATCGGCAGTCTTCTTCGCCCGTTAACCTCCCCAAGAACCAGTGCATAGGCACCAGATTGAGTCTGACTATATGACAAGCCTACTATATCCAATTTAATTTTCTTCATCTCTGCATCCCACCCTGATTATCAGGCCATTCATTTGTTAAATTAATTATCTGTTGGCTTTGACAGCTTCAATTAACTTTGGAATCACGTCAAACGCATCCCCAACGATGCCATAATCTGCCACTTTAAAGAAAGGTGCTTCAGGGTCTGTATTAATTACGACAATAACTTTCGATGAACTTACTCCGGCAATATGTTGAATAGCTCCCGATATTCCAATGGCAATATATAAATTGGGACTGATTGTTATACCTGTCTGCCCAACATGTTCAGAATGAGGTCTCCAACCGGCATCTGAAACTGGCTTCGAGCAAGCTGTTGCTGCTCCAAGTAATTCTGCCAGCTCTTCTACCATTTTCCAGTTTTCGGGTCCTTTTAAGCCCCTTCCAGCAGAAACAACACGTTCTGCATCAGGCAAAGAAATTTTGTCAGTGTTTCTGACAATTTCCTTTATCAAGGTTCCTAAATCAGTTGAACCAAGGGTTGCTGAGAAAGGAACAATATTGCCGCTTGTTTTTTGTTCTGTAACCCCAAACGAATTCGGGCTGATAGTTATTACTTTTTTCAGCTGAGTCAATTCTTCAAATGAAAAAGCTTTACCTGAAAATGCAGTCGTTTTTATGCAAAACTTGCCGTCTGATAAATCAGGTAGATCAACAACCCCATTTCCAAATGATGCACCCAGTTTTACAGCTATCCTCGGTGCCAAACCTTTGGCGCTGAATGTATTTGAAAGGCAAACTACATCAGACTGTTCACTTGTAGCTGCTTCAGCTACAATTGAAGCATAAGCCTGGTTGACAAAACCTTTTACTGAATCTGGAGAAGCATGTAATATTTTTTGAGCCCCGTAATCTGCTAATTTCAGGAGTTCCGAGTTTTCTATTGCACCTATTGCCAGTGCTGAAAGAGAAGTTCCCATTTTAGCGGCCAGTGCCGAAGCATATGAAACGACTTCAAATGCTGACTTCTTAAATTTACCTTCTGTATGTTCAACGTATACTAAAATCGCCATTTGCTATTTTATAAACTAGATAACTTTTGCCTGAGAATGTAATAATTCAATCAATTTTTCTGCATCGCCTGCTTCAACCAGCTTAACTTTACCTCGCTGGGCAGGTGCTTCATAACGAAGAACATGCGTAAAATCCGGGCCTTCAATTGGTTCAATCACCAGTAATGGTTTTGACCTTGCTGACATGATACCCCTCATATTAGGAATTTTAGGCTCTGAAATTCCTTCACTGCAACTTATGGCCAAAGGCAGATTTGCCTGAATTATTTCAATTCCACCTTCAATTTCACGATCAAGAGTAGCAATACTGCCTTCAAGGGCTAATTTTTTTGCTATTGATACTGAAGGTATTCCCAGTAGTTCAGCCACCATTGAGCAAACCTGGGCACCATTATAGTCAATTGATTCTCTACCAAAAAACAAAATATCATACTTTTTATCTTTCGCGTAGGCCGCAATCTGACTTGCTACAAAGAATGCGTCTTTGGGTTTGCTATTGATCCTCACTGCATCATCAGCCCCAAGAGCAAGCGCTTTACGGATAGTAGGCTCAGCACTGATCTCTCCTACATGCAATACGGTAATCGTTGCTTTACCACCTTCGGCAAGTTCAAGAGCTCGGGCAATTCCTAGTTCATCGTACGGATTCAAAATATACTGTACACCAGCTGAATTGAATAATGTATTATTATCTGTGAATGTGATTTTACTTGTTGTATCGGGTACATTGCTTATGCAGACCAGAAATTTCATAAGTTTGAAATATTAATGTTCTAATTCTGAGAGATTTCGTCATTGATGGCGAATTCTGTAAAAATTCATATGTTGAACCTGTTCCAAAGGTATGCAAATTGACAGTAATATAAAATGAAGGAAAGCCGCCTTGAAATACTTTTAACCTCCTTGATTCCCGGGAAACCTGATACTTTTATTTTATATGCACTAGCCCTTGAATACCGAAGTATGAACAGGTCTGATCTTGCACTTGAATATTTTAAAAAAGTCCTTGAAGCTGATCAAAACTACCTTGCTGTATATTATCAGCTTGGTGCACTTTATCAGCGTATCGGTGAGAAAAACCTGGCAGAAGAAACTTACCTAAAAGGTATTAGCCTTGCTGCTAGCCTTGGTAAAGACCATACCCTCAGTGAGTTAAAACAGGCATACAGGCAGTTTCTTGATGAAGATGAATTTTAGCATCAATTGGATTTTTTTTGGTACCCTTACTGACATGAATACATAATTGCCAAATGACTGCTGGATTCACACCCTTTAAAAATTTCTGCTGGCTTTGAAATCACAAAAACGGCAATTTGCACTTGATGCCTTGCTTTATACATTTTCAGCTTTTGGCGGTCCTCAGGCGCATCTGGCATATATGCTGCGTCAGTTCGTTCAAAAACGTAAATACCTCACTGAGAATGAATTGGTTGAATTAAACGCGCTGGCTCAGGTGCTTCCTGGTCCCTCGTCTTCTCAAACCCTGGCTGGTCTGGCATTCAAGATAGGAGGATTGTATTATGCGATCTTTATTTATCTGATCTGGATTTTACCTTCTGCAATTCTGATGTGTTTGACTGCAGTTTTTTATAAAAGCATCGCTTTTAGCTTGAATGGAACAAATTTATTACTATATGTTGAATCAATGGCAGTAGGTTTTGTCGCCTATGCTGCATTTATGCTGGTGAAGATTTCAACGAAAAGTGTTCTTTTTTTTACACTTGCAACTCTTTCGTTGCTGGTGACGATTTTAGCTAACTCTCCTTATGTATTTCCTGCAATGATATTTGTAGGGGGCTTTACTGCCTCTGTTTTTAAGGCGGGAAAAGAAGAAAAGAAGATCAGCACCAGCCTTCTGGCAAATGTTAACAGGCTAAAGGTGTTTTATTTTATAGGCATATTCCTTGTTTTTGCCCTAATGGGTGCTGTTATTAACCGTACATCAGCTTTCAGTCTGCCTATTCGTTTGTTCCAGAATTTTTACAGAAACGGGGTATTTATTTACGGAGGAGGGCAGGTACTGGTGCCTTTTATGTATACAGAATTTGTTTCCCTGAAAGGATATTTGAGCTCAGTTGAATTTTTATCAGGATATGCATTACAGCAGGCTATTCCAGGGCCAACCTTCTCCTTTACTTCATTTGTTGGAGCGATGAGTATGTCAAATGCGGGCTATTCAACCTGGGGGCAAGTTGCCGGAAGTTTGCTGGCGGTGATTGGAATAAATGCACCAGGCCTGATTTTAATGCTTTTTATCGTTCCATTTTGGGAAGAGCTGAAAAAGATAACCCATATTAAAAATTCTCTTACAGGTATTAATGCTGTTTCTGTCGGATTTATTCTTGCAGCCTTATACCTGCTTGTCAACCAGGTTCATGTAGATCTGGTCAGCCTGACTTTCATGACAGGTACATTCCTGCTGTTAAGTTTTACCCGCATACCAGCCCCGGTATTAATCGTTATAGGTCTTATATGTGGTTATTTTTTTCACTGATTAAATGGAGAGGTATCTATATCATCGTTCATCTTCGAAGGTTTTATCAGATAACCTGAAGGACGATCATTGAAATCTATAGAGGGCAGTAAAGGACGTGATGAATCAGTACTATATCTAATAAATTCGTCATCCCTGTTAACGAATTTTACATATTTATTCAGGAAACTCAATTTAACATCTTCAATAGAACCATTCCTGTGCTTGGCAATTATTACCTCTGCCAGGTCTTTGGTACTGTTACCTTCTTCATCCTGTACCAGACCATAGTACTCTGGTCTGTTTAAAAAGATTACCATATCTGCATCCTGTTCGATTGAACCAGATTCACGTAAGTCAGATAGTATTGGTCTTTTTACACCCCCACGTTCTTCAACCTTACGGCTTAACTGCGAAAGGGCAATTACTGGGATATTAAGTTCTTTGGCGATTGCTTTGAGCGAGCGCGAAATTGTACCAATCTCCTGCTCCCGGTTGCTACCTTTATTATCAATATTACCACGCATCAGCTGTAAGTAATCTACTACCAGCAACTGAATATCGTATTGAGACTTGAGTCTTCTGGCTTTTGCCCTCAGGTCAAATACACTCAGGGCAGGAGTGTCATCAATATAGATTGGTGCATCAGCAAGTTTTCCAATTTTTGAATGCAGTTGCTGCCATTCATGTCGCTCAAGGTTTCCTTTTCTTAATTTGCTTGATTCAAGCTCTGCTTCACCAGAAATAAGCCTGTTAACGAGCTGTACAGAAGACATTTCAAGAGAAAAAATAGCTACCGGTCTTTTAAAGTCAACAGCAGCATTTCTGGCACAGCTCATGATAAAAGCTGTTTTACCCATACCAGGCCGGGCGGCAACAATAATCAGATCGGCTTTTTGCCAGCCAGATGTTACTTCATCGAGTACTTTAAAACCAGTCGGTACTCCTGTAAGACCCCCTTCAACATCTTTTATCTTTTCAAGCTCTTCTAACGACTGTCTGATCAGATCAGACATGTTTTCAGAACCTCTTTTAAGGTTATTCTCTGTTACTTCAAACAAGTTTTTTTCAGCCTCATCAAGTAGCTCAAATACATCAGTGGTATCTTCATATGCCTTGTTTATGATATCTGTTGAGATCTTTATTAATTCACGCTGAATAAATTTCTGAGAAATAATCCGGGCATGAAATTCAATATTTGCTGCAGATGCAACCCTGTTCGTTAATTCAGTTACATAGAAGGCTCCGCCAACCATCTCCAACTGTCCTGATTTTCTAAGTTCAGCTGTCACTGTAAGTAAATCAACTGGCTCTGATTTCTGAAAAAGATTACGAATTGCAGAAAAAATTATCTGGTGAGATTCTTTGTAAAAAACGTCTGTCTTTAAAATGTCAATGACAGCTGAGAGCGCATCAACTTCAAGCATTAAGGCTCCTAATACGGCTTCTTCAAGATCTATTGCTTGTGGGGGTAATTTGCCTAGTACAGGAAATGACCCTTGTGTTCTGGTTGCATTTCTTCTCTCGACTTTAAATCTGCCAGTGATCTTATTCAGATCATTTTCTTCATTCATGGGTTTGACTTGTAATTCCGTATTGAAATTTTTTTAAGCTGTCAGGACATTTCAGGCTGTTTGAAATTCTTACTCAGAATTTGCATTTACCTTCTGTAATGGGTCTTTTTGTTTCTAAAAGACCACTAGATCAAATATAAAAAAAGCAAGTTTGGATAGGTGTGGAATTTATAAACATTAAATTAAACTTAGCTTAACCTTGCACGCAAAATTTGATTTATTTAAGTTTTCATTTCAATATCAGATGTTGGTAACTTAGTGTTAAAATGCAAAATCTGCAAAAATGAGCTATGAAGGCAGATTTTTATGTGGATTAACTGCATGTTAATAATTATATCTTTGTTAATAAACTTGAACCCGATAAGTGAGATCTTAAATCGTCTCTGAAATTTTTAACCTCCTAACTATCAAGTCCTATTTCTTTTTTTTACCTATTAAATAATTTCATGCGACATTTTGGTACAGAACCCCGTGAGCCCCGGGCATTTATCTTTGGTATCCGACCGGTGATTGAGGCGATTGCAGCAGGAAAAGAAATTGAAGCACTCCTGGTTCAAAAGGGCATAGCGGGTGAGCTTATACAGGAGCTTAAAAACATAGCCAGACTGCATGAAATTATCATTCAGTTTGTGCCTGATGAAAAGCTAAACCGCGTCACGCGAAAGGTTCATCAGGGGGTCATTGCGTATATTTCTCCAATTACTTATTCGAAAATCGAAAACTTAATTCCTCAATTTTTTGAAGAAGGGAAAGTACCACTTGTGCTGATACTTGACCGCATAACTGATGTGCGTAATTTTGGAGCCATTGCAAGATCTGCACATTGCTTTGGAGTACATGCCATCGTTTTACCTTCACGTGGTGCAGCCCCTGTGAGTGAAGATGCATTAAAGACTTCTGCCGGGGCGCTGCTTAAAATTCCTGTTTGTCGTGAGCCTAATTTAAAAGATACGCTCATGTTTCTTAAAAACTCAGGTCTTCAGCTTGTGGCCTGCACTGAAAAGGCCAGTAAGCTGGTTTCAGCGGCAGACTGGACAGTTCCAACCTGTATTGTTATGGGTTCTGAAGAAGACGGTATTTCTGATGCTTATTCTGAATTATGTGATTCTTCGGTACGCATTCCGATGGCTGGTAGAATTGACTCATTAAATGTTTCTGTTTCTACGGGTATCATTTTATATGAAACGTTAAATCAACGTATCCAGGCCAGGTAATAAATATTCAGTTTTGTTTCAGGCGGTAAAGTATTACTTCTGAACCAGACAATTTATTCTGACATGTATGATAAAAACCCGGGCAGTTCAACTACTGGTCCCGGATTATTAAATTTCTACCGTTACACCTGCTTAAAACTAAACGTAGCGCTCTCCGTATGTTTGTTTTACATCAGCTACAATTTGCTTAATCAACTGCTCTTTTTCTTTTTTGCAAATCAGCAGGGTATCAAGTTATTCGACAACAATATAATCATCCATACCCTGCAGTATTACCAGTTTATTTTCAGGTACATTCACGATACAATTGGTAGAATCAATCACCATGACCTTTTTACTTCCTATAAAAGTATTTCCTGCTTCATCTTTTTCTTTAACAGTATAGACTGAGCCCCAGGTGCCCAAGTCGCTCCAGCCAAAGTCACCAGGTATTACATACACATTATTGGCTTTTTCCATAATTCCGTAATCTATCGAAATATTGGTACACTGAACATAGGCCTGTTTTATAAAATCCTGTTCTTTCGAAGTATTGTAAAAAACCTTACCATCTTTAAATATCTCTAAAATATCAGGCAGGTGCTTTTCAAATGCTTTGATAATTGAAGCTGCGCTCCAGATAAAAATTCCAGCATTCCAGAGAAAATCTCCACTCTTTAAAAAAGTAGACGCCAGCTCAGCATTGGGTTTTTCGGTAAATGTTTTTACTTTATAAAAACCGCTGTCAAGTGTCAGATCGTTAAACTGTATATAACCATAACCTGTATCAGGCCGGGTCGGTACAATTCCTAAAGTAATGAGGTAGTCTTTTTCTGACGCCTTTTCGACACATTCTAAAATGGTTTCTTCGAATTTTTCTTCTTTAAGTATCAGGTGATCTGCAGGTGTGACAATAATGGTGGCAAGTGGATCAAGCTTTAAAATTTTAAAACTGGCATATGCAATACAGGGAGCAGTATTTCTCATGACCGGTTCACCAAGTATCTGGTAATCGGCTAGCTCTGGTAACTGACTTTTAACAATATCACGGTAGGCTTCATTGGTTACAACAAAGACATTTTCTACAGGACATACATTTCTGAAACGATCAAACGTTTGTTGTATAAGCGTTTTACCGGTTCCCAGAATATCAAGAAATTGCTTGGGATAGGTTGATTTGCTAACTGGCCAAAAACGGCTTCCTATGCCGCCAGCCATAATTACAACATATTTAGATTTCATAATAATTAATGACGCGTTAACTGGAAATTCAAAAAATGAATGGAATAATAAACCAAGTATAAACAGATTATTTCTGTTTAAGCCACCCAATATGAAATTGACAAAAAATTGAGCAAATGATTGATTAATTTTGCAGACTTTTTAATTATATTTAAGAAGCATTATCACTGTTTGGCTAGCTGGCCTTTCGCGTATTACAAATATTTTGCTGGTTGAAGATGGAGATTAAAAAAACATTATTTGATAATTTACAAAGTTTTTTCGGGTTTGATACGTTCAAAGGTGAACAGGAAGCTATAATAACAAATATACTTGACAGAAAAGATACATTTGTAATTATGCCTACCGGTGCGGGTAAATCTATGTGTTATCAGTTACCTGCCTTAATGAGTGATGGAGTGGCAATTGTTATTTCACCGCTTATTGCCCTGATGAAAAATCAGGTTGATCAGCTTCGTGCTTTCGGAAGTAAAGACAGCATTGCACATTTCATGAATTCTTCACTTAACAAGGCAGATATCGCCCGCGTTAAACAAGATGTGCTTGATGGTGCAACCAAATTATTATATGTTGCCCCTGAGTCACTCAGCAAACAGGAAAATCTTGATTTTTTAAAACTGGTACAGATTTCTTTTGTAGCCGTTGATGAAGCACATTGTATTTCAGAATGGGGTCATGATTTCAGGCCCGAATACCGAAAAATAAGGCAGGTTATACAACAGATAGGTGATGACATTCCAATAATTGCTTTAACCGCTACGGCTACTCCTAAAGTGCAGCAGGATATTCAGAAAAATCTGGGTATGCAAAATGCATTCGTTTTTAAATCTTCTTTTAACCGTACCAATCTTTTTTATGAAATTCGGCCAAAGAAGAATGTAATGAAAGAAATTACCAGGTTTATTAAAAATAACACTGGTAAATCAGGTATTATTTACTGCCTGAGCCGTAAAAAGGTAGAAGAAGTTTCTGAAACATTGGTTATAAATGGAATTAAATCGTTGCCCTATCATGCAGGTCTTGATTCTAAACAGCGTGCAGAAACTCAGGATCGTTTTTTAATGGAAGATATTGATGTAATTGTAGCTACGATTGCATTTGGTATGGGTATAGACAAACCAGATGTAAGGTTTGTTATTCACCATGATATTCCAAAAAGTATGGAAGGCTATTATCAGGAAACAGGTAGGGCTGGCCGTGATGGGGGAGAAGGACATTGCCTGGCTTTTTATTCTGAAAAGGATATTGATAAGCTGGCGAAGTTCATGAAAGATAAGCCAGTTTCAGAACGTGATATTGGTACCCAGATTTTAAAAGAGGTGATCGATTATTCAGAATCACCCGTTTGCCGCAGAGTACAGATTCTTCATTATTTTGGTGAAAACTTTAATGAGGCTGGTTGTAAGAAGATGTGCGATAATTGCCGTCATCCAGCTGAACGTTTTGATGCCGAGCAAGACCTGCTGATGGTACTTAAGCTTGTACGTAAACTCGGTGAAAAATTTAATGATACCCATATTATCAATGTGTTGATGGGTAATAATAATCAGGCTGTGCATACCCATGAGCATGATGTAATTGAAGAGTTTGGATCAGGAAAAGACAGAGGTGTCAATGTTTGGAAGTCTGTTATTCGCCAGGCTACACTGTATAATTATTTTATTAAAGACATTGAACTCTACGGGATCTTAAAACTTGCCAAATTTGGTGCATCATTTATAGATAATCCGTATTCAGTCAAGTTCATGCTGAATATTGATTATAGTCAGATTGATTTCGATGATGAAGATTCTCAAGGTGGTATAAGTGCAGCCCTTGATGAGGTTTTATTTATCTTATTAAAAGACCTGCGTAAAAAGATTGCAAAGCAAAAAAGTATTCCACCATTTGTAATTTTTCAAGACCCTTCACTTGAAGAAATGGCTACCCAATATCCTGTAACCCTTGATGAACTCAAGCAAATTTCAGGTGTAGGAGCAGGAAAGGCCATGCGTTATGGTCAACCCTTTATTGAGCAGATCAATAAGTATGTCGATGAACATGATATTGATCGCCCAATGGATATGCTTGTTAAGTCTCAGGTGAATAAATCAGGACTTAAAGTTTCAATTATTCAGAATATAGACCGTAAGATTCCCCTTGAAGATATTGCATCAGCAAAGGGACTAAGTTATGTTCAGATGATCCATGAAGTAGAAACAATTGTTTCATCTGGTACCAAGCTGAATTTAAACTATTACCTGGATGATATCATTGATGAAGATCGCCAGGAAGAAGTATACGATTACTTTCGTAACTCTGAAGTAGATTCAGTTGATGCTGCCTTAAAAAAACTGGGAGAAGAAGATTACACGCGGGAAGAAATTCAATTGATGCGTATCAAATTTCTATCTGAATACGGTAATTAATATCACATAATCTATTCAGCTGGTGTAAAGCTGAATAAAACTGGTGCCTGTTTTGAATTTCTAATGGCAAGAAATTCGGTATATACAGGAGAAAATGTTGCTCTGTTTTCAATAACAACATCATATAGCCCCATCAATCCCATTAGTAATTCTGATATTTCACGAATACCATGGTTACCACCGGTGTTACTACTGATATAAGCACATTTTTCAAGAGTTTTTAGGTGTTCCTGAAAGAGAAAGGATGCATTGTTTCTAAGGGCAAAGCTCATTCGGCTAGCCTTTACCAAACCCAGATCAAGAACATCATCAAAAAAAAACAGGCTTTCTGATACCTTCACATTAAAATCTTTAGCCAAACGTGCTTCCATCTGACTCTTATCTTTTACCTGGTAATAGACAGCATCAAAACGGTCTCTTTCAGCAACAAACATGGCCCCGGGGTTTTCTTCACCCGTGATAATTGCTGTAAAAGGAATACGTCCGTTTTGCAGGTATAAGGCAAACCGTAACAGATTTATACCCATCGTATCAAGCTCTGAATAGGTACTGTTGCGCTTATTATCTTTACGCCCATCGGTAAAGACTCCATCCCAATCAAAAAGGAGGACATTTACCTCAAACAGGCCTGCTTTTATTGCAGAAGGTGATTGAAGAAAATTTCCTCCTTTTGACTTGAATAGCTTTTCAATAGTTGAAAGCGTATTATCCAATTATTCCTAGTTTAACAAGATCCTGAATGTCTAGCATACCTACTGGTTTTTCATCCTGTAGAACAACCAGGTTATCGATTTTATGTTGTTTTATAAGTGATGCTGCAAGTTCAAGAACATCATCTGCTCTGATGCTTACCGGCATTGTATAGGTAAAGTCTGACATATGTTTGTCAAGCAGGCTTTTTCCTGATTCTTTTAATGCCCGGCGTAAAGTTCCGTCAGTAAATATGCCTATAAGATTACCAGCTGCATCAACAACACTCACAGCTCCCAGGCCTGATTCTGTCATTTTTAGTGAAGCATCAAGTACGGTATCTGTCAGGCTGACCAATGGGTTTTCTTCTCTGATAACATCTGATACTTTACCTGTTAGTAAAAGTGTATGGTCATAGAATTGCTTGGTTCCAAGTTCAGTAAAATTGTTCTCAGTAAGCTTCTTCATTACATTCCAGGGAACGGTCACCGTGTGTACACCAATAGTAATTGCATTACGCACATGTTCAGCATGACGTACCGACGAAAACATCACCTTGGTATCATAACCATATTCCATGACCATATCAACACATTGCTCAACAAGGGCAAGTGCATCATGTCCCTGATCCTGCAGACGTCCTACTAATGGGCAAATATAAGTTGCACCAGCATTGGCTGCCATATAGGCTTGTTGTAAGGTATAAATAAGGTGCACATTAACCAGCAGACCTTTATCTCTAAGCATTTTACAGGCCCTTATTCCTTCAAGAGAAACCGGAATTTTGAATACTGTTTTCTTTGGATCAAGACCGATTGAAACCAGGCGCATAGCCTCTTTTAATACTTCTTCAGCAGTTTTTCCCAATGCTTCAACTTGTAAAACAGGTACTATACCCGCAAGCTTTAACATCATCGCATCTACATCTTTTACGCCTTCACGGTGCATGAATGTTGGCGTAGTTGTCAGCCCTGCAAGCGTTCCCAGCTTAAAAGCTTCTTCAATTTCTTTCAGGTTTACTGAATCAAGATATAATTCCATAGTTTATGATATCAATTTTATTGATGGTCTCATTCAATTAGCAATATCAGTCAAAATCAGGCTGTAACGGCTGATTTTTTACGAAATGAAACTTCTATATTATGTAGTTCAATAAGAGGCTTTAAAAACTCTTCCAGATCAGTCACACAGAGCTGGCTGGCTGCATCGCATAATGCTTCAGATGGGTTTGGATGGGTTTCTATAAATATACCATCAATACCAGAGGCAACTCCTGCACGGGCGAGTACTGGCAGGTACTGTCTTGCTCCACCGTTCGGGTCAGAACTTGGAATCCCATATTTTCGAATTGCATGAGTAACGTCGAAAACCACAGGGTAACCGGTTTCATTCAAATGGTAAAATGCACGTGGGTCAACAACAAGGTCATTGTAGCCAAATGTATACCCTCTTTCAGTTAAAATAATCTGAGAATTTCCCTCTTCCAGACATTTCTCAACAGGCTTGATCATATTTTCAGGGGCAAGAAACTGCCCATGTTTAATATTTATTACTTTCTGTGTTTTTGCACATGCTTCCATAAGCATGGTTTGCATGCATAAATAAGCTGGAATTTGTATCACGTCTACCACTTCTGCGGCCAATGCAGCTTGTTCTGGATAGTGTACATCAGTCAGGATAGGAAAGCCATAATCTTTTTTTACACGCTCAAGAATGCGAAGTCCTTCCTCAATTCCAGGTCCAGAATAGAACTTTCTTGAGCTACGATTATCTTTTTGAAAAGATGACTTATATATAACTGGAATGTTTAAACGTTCAGATACCTGCTGAAGCTTCTCAGCTGTTTTGTTCATTACTGATTCATTCTCAATGACACAGGGTCCTGAGATAAGAAAGAGTGCATCAGCCCCACAGCCAATAGAACCAACCTTAACAATTTTTTTATTCATCTCAATAATTTGTAAGCATTGTAAAAGTACTATAATGTTTGACAACAGCATAGAACCTTCTTGTCTGACCAGCCTACTTTTCTATTGCGGTAATCATAAATTCTGTTCTTCTGTTCAGAGCCCGCCCTTTTTCATTCAAATTTGGAGCCAGGGGCTGTGTTTCGCCATAACCTCTGTAGGTTAGACGGGAAATGGCAATCTTGCCAGTTGAAACCAGGTAGATAGTGACTGCTTTTGCCCTGTTTTCTGACAGGGCAAGATTGTGCTGCTTAGCACCATGGTCATCAGTATGGCCAGATACTTCAATTTTTATTCCTGGATTCATTTTCATAAAAATGACGAGTCTGTCAAGCTCACTTTTTGATTCAGGCTTCAGCATATAGGAATCAGTATCAAAGAAAACATTTCTTAATATATCTTTTTTGCCTGCAGCTATCCGTCTCAGAAATATTTCAAGGCTATGGGTTAATCTGCCAGGATCATCTTTAAGGCTCAGGTTTTCAGAATAAAATAAATAGCCACGTCTTGAGACATGGAAGGCATAATCAAACCCACTGGGCAGGCCTGCCAGAAAATCACCGCTTACTTTATCTGACAAAGCAGAATAAATAACCTTGCCATCTTTTAACCTGATGACTTCAACCTTGGCATCAATTTTCTCTTTACTCTCTTCATCTGAGATATTACCCTTAATGAAATTAACATTTTCTGGGCGTGCACTTTCATATAAATCAAAGGAATAGAGATCGAAACCACCAAAACCATTTAGTTTGTCAGAGGCGAAATAGGCTTTTTTACCATCGGCCGTAATGACAAGCGTACTCTCATCATCAACGGTATTTATCGGGTAACCCAAATTCACAGGTTTTGACCATTCACCATTTCCCGTTTTACGGCTAAAATACAGATCTTTGCCCCCAAGGCCAGGTAAACCGTCTGAAGAAAAATAAAGCGTTTGATCATCGGGGTGAATAAATGGCGAAATCTCATTCCCCCTGGTATTGATCTGAGGTCCCAGATTTACTGGTTTACGCCAATGATCTTTACCAATTTTTTCAGTTTCCCAGATATCAAAACCACCATATCCACCAGGCCTTGAGCTTGTAAAATAAAGGGTTCGCCCATCAGCTGAAATTGATGGTTGTGATTCCCAGCTTTCGGTATTTACTTCTGGCCCCAGATTCTTTGGCAAAGACCAACGATATCCCTGACGATGAGAGACATAAATATCGCAGCGCCCTATAACTCCAGGCCTGCCGCAAATGGTATAATACAAATCTTTGCCATCGGCAGAAATACTTCCGGCACCTTCATTGTACTCAGCTGTATTTATATTTTCATCAAGGGGTCTCGATTTACGCCATCCACCATCACCTTTACTGGAGATATAGAAATCTTCGTTATTGTTTTCTCTACGGGTGTAGATCAGTGTACTATCATCAACCGTTATGCTGGGCAGATATTCATCAGCCGCTGTATTAACCTGTGGGCCGAGATTAATAGGGGTAAAGGGTTTGGGTGAAGCCATGGCAGCAATACCAAATGAACAGTTCTCGACATATTCATTTGCCTTTCTGATTGATTCTTCGACTCCCTGACCAGAACTCAGGTAATTTTTAAAATTTTGTCTGGCTTCTGCATATTTCATTTGATTAAATTGAGAAATGCCTAAAGCCAGATATGCTTGATAAATAAACCTGGGTCTTAATTGAACGACACGCTCATAGTTTTTAGCAGCTTCTTCATATTTCTTCTGTTTACGCAGAATATCTCCCAGAACTTCAAATGCCTCCGCAAAATGATTATCAGCAGCAATAGCTTTTTGCAGCAGCCCTGAAGCGGCATCAAAATTCTGGCTGTTTACCTTTATCTGGGCTTCATGATACCATTTGACAGCATCATTTGAAGGGCTCAATACTTTTTCTTCCTGGGCGTAGAGCAGGGCTGTAAATAGCGATAACACGCAACAGAGAAATAACTTCATGCAGCTGGTTTATCCTGATTTCATAAACGTTCTATAATGAGTCAGGGAATATGCATGAATTTATGCGTTTGCAACGAGATTTCCCAATTTGGGTGTGCTTTTACATATTCAACGATCAATGGGGTCATGGTTTTTTCCTTGCTCCACTCTGGCTGCATATAAAGCTTGCAGGTCGGAGATACGAGTTCAGCTTGTTTTTCTGCCCATGCAAAATCACTGGTGTTAAAAATAATAACTTTAAGCTCATGTGCCATTTTACTGACACTCGGCATCGGTGCTTTAAATTTTTTAGGTGACAGGCAAATCCACTCCCAAGACCCCGATAGGGGGTAAGCGCCGGAAGTTTCGAGAAAACGCCTGATCTGCTTTTTTTCAAGAAGGTCACATAAATAGTCAAGATTATAAAGTAATGGTTCACCTCCCGTAATAACTACTGCTTTTGCAGGATAGGATGCAGCATTTAATGCGATTGTTTCTGAAGTTGTGAGTGGATGCAGGGTTGCATCCCATGATTCTTTTACGTCGCACCAATGACAACCAACGTCGCAACCTCCGAGTCTTATAAAGTAGGCAGCTTTCCCGGTATTGAAACCTTCGCCCTGAATGGTATAAAACTCTTCCATCAGGGGCAGGGTAGACCCATCTTCTGGCACTGTTGGTTTCACTACTGCGGTCTGGGCAGTATGCTGGTCTTCCCCTTCTATTTCTTTACCCATATATTTCTTTCTTTGCTGCACTGAACGTATTCTGCAGCAGGCCTACTATGGTCATCAGACCAACTCCTCCCGGAACTGGTGTGATAAATGAACTCTTCGGCGCAACTCCTGCAAAATCAACATCGCCCACTAGGCGGGTTCCTGATTTGGTAGTACTGTCAGCAATCCTGTTCATTCCTACATCTATAACAACAACACCTTGCTTAACCATAGTATCCCTAACGAACTGAGGTTTACCGATGGCTGCTATCAGGATATCAGCACTACGGATGATATCATCCATATGCTTGGTTTTACTGTGGCAAAGTGTTACCGTACAGTTTCCCGGATAAGCGGCCCTTGCCATGAGAATGCTCACAGGTGACCCGACAATATAACTACGGCCAAGAACAACGCAGTGCTTGCCTTCAGTTTCAATTTTATAGGCTTCCAGTAATTTCAAGATGCCCAGGGGTGTAGCTGGTAAATAACAGGGTAAGTTTTTAGCCATACGTCCGATATTCATCGGGTGAAAACCATCTACATCTTTTTCAGGAGAAATCTTCCAGGTGACTTTTTCAACCGAAATATGCCCGGGAAGGGGTAATTGGACCAGGATTCCATCAACATCTGTATCGCTGTTTACGGTATCTATTGTTGACAAAAGTTCAGCTTCAGAAACTGTTTCTTCAAAACGTATCAGGGTTGATTTAAATCCGGTTTCTTCACATGAGCGCATCTTACTTGCGACATAAACTTCGCTTGCGGCTGTATGTCCGACGAGTATGGCTACAAGATGAGGGCGTTTTCCACCGGCTTCAATAAATAAACGGGTTTCTTTTGCCAGTTTTTTTTTTAAAATGGCTGATATAAGTTTTCCGTCAAGGAGTTCCATTATTATGAATTTAATTTAAGTACGGCCATAAATGCTGACTGAGGTATTTCTACATTACCAACCTGACGCATGCGTTTTTTTCCTTCTTTTTGTTTTTCCAGCAGTTTTCGTTTCCTCGAAATATCACCTCCATAACATTTTGCCGTCACATCTTTACGTATCGCCTTAACCGTTTCACGGGCAATTACTTTGGCACCGATAGAGGCCTGTATGACAATTTCGAACTGCTGGCGTGGTAGTAATTCCTTTAGTTTTTCACAAATTTTACGACCAAAATCGTATGCATTATTGCGGTGAATCAATGAAGACAGGGCATCTACTGCTTCCCCGTTTAATAAGATATCAAGTCTTACAAGGTCTGACTCACGGTAACCTATTGGTGAATAATCAAAAGAAGCATACCCTTTAGAAACAGTTTTCAAACGGTCATAGAAATCAAAAACGATTTCACCCATCGGCATCTCAAAATTCAGTTCTACCCGATCTGAAGTCAGGTAAACCTGATTGGTGATAATTCCTCTTTTAATAATACACAAGGATAAAACCGGACCTACAAACTCTGATTTAGTTATGATGGTAGCCTTAATAAAGGGTTCTTCTACGAACTCTAAACGGCTGGGGTCAGGCAGGTCTGATGGGTTATTTACCAGCAGTTCTTCCATCTTGGTTGTATAGGCTTTATATGAAACGTTTGGCACGGTTGTGATAACGGTCATATTAAACTCACGTTCTAAACGTTCCTGAATAATTTCCATATGCAGCATTCCCAAAAAGCCACATCTGAAACCAAAACCCAAAGCAGCTGATGATTCAGGCTCGAAAACGAGTGAAGCATCATTAAGTTGCAATTTTGACATAGCATCTCTCAGCTCTTCAAAATCATCGGTATCAACAGGATAAATTCCAGCAAATACCATTGGCTTGACATCTTCAAAACCATTGATGGCCGCCTCACATGGTCTCTCAACATTGGTGATGGTATCGCCGACTTTTACCTCTTTTGCTTCCTTAATGCCTGAAATGATATAGCCTACATCACCTGTTTTTACGGAATCACGCGGCTGTTTGTCTAATTTTAAAATGCCGATTTCTTCAGCAAAGTATTCTTTGCCTGTAGCGAAAAATTTAACACGCTTACCTTTTTTTATTTCCCCATTAATTACCTTAAAATAGGCAATAATACCCCTGAAAGAATTAAAAACAGAGTCAAAAATTAAGGCCTGTAGTGGGGCATCTGGATCACCAACCGGTGGGGGAACTCTGGCCACGATCTGCTCAAGCAGTTCAGCAACGCCAAGCCCTGTTTTTCCACTTACAGCCAGAATTTCATCACGGTCACAACCAACCAGTTCAACAATAGAATCTTTGACTTCTTCAGGCATTGCCCCTGGAAGATCCATTTTACTGAGAACGGGAATTATTTTTAGACCGCATTCAACGGCGAGATAAAGATTCGAGATAGTCTGTGCCTGAATTCCCTGGGAAGCATCAACCAGCAGAAGAGCCCCTTCACAAGCAGCAATAGATCGGGAAACTTCGTATGAGAAATCTACATGTCCTGGTGTATCGATCAGGTTAAGGATATAGGGCTGTCCATCAAGTACATAGTCCATTTGAATGGCATGACTTTTAATAGTAATTCCCCTTTCACGTTCAATATCCATGTCATCAAGCAGTTGTGCCTGGGCTTCACGGGCTGAAATGGTCTTGGTTATTTCGAGAAGACGGTCGGCCAGAGTACTTTTACCATGGTCAATATGAGCTATGATGCAAAAATTGCGGATATATTTCATTGATTCGCAAAAATACATGTTTCAGCGGTATAAACTAATAAGGAAACAAGCCCAATCGGCTACTTATTATTCAATGCCCTTGTTCTTACGACAATTCTTCTCGCTTTAAATTGAATTTCTCGATCTTACTATATAAATGACTTCTCTGAATATCAATTTCTTCAGCGGTCTTTGAGACATTCCAATTATTTTTATTGAGCTTGAACTTAATAAATTCTTTTTCAATAAAGTCTTTAAAATCCTGAAATTTATGATACTTATCCATCGCGAATGAATCTTCAGTTCTTCCGGTATGCTGATGACTTGGGTTAGCAAAAGCAATGACGTCTTTATCAGTAATGGTTTTATTGCTCATAATGATCAAACGTGCTACCATATTATGAAGCTCCCTGATATTACCAGTCCAGTCTTGTTTCATTAATTCAAGCATGGCTGCCTGTGTTATTTCTTTTTCTGGCATTTTATATTCTTCACAGATTTCTTCAATAAAGAAATTTGTCAAAAGGGGTATATCATCGATTCGCTCGTTCAAGGAGGGTACATGAATGATAATTACACTCAGGCGGTGGTATAAGTCAATGCGAAAATTACCCTTCTCAATTTCTGCCAGCAGATCTTTATTTGTGGCAGCAACAATGCGAACATTTACTTCAATTTCACGTTCTCCGCCAACACGGGTAATTTTATTTTCCTGCAATGCCCTCAGTACTTTTGCCTGGGCTGAGAGGCTCATATCTCCAATTTCATCCAGGAATAAGGTACCCCCATCAGCAAGCTCAAACTTTCCGATACGCTGTTTGATGGCTGAGGTAAATGAACCTTTTTCGTGCCCAAATAGTTCACTTTCAATCAGCTCTGATGGTATAGCTGCACAATTAACCTCTATTAAGGGCATGGTTGAACGCTGGCTTTTCTCATGCACCCATCTTGCGACAAGTTCTTTTCCGCTTCCGTTACCCCCAGTAACAAGTACACGGGCTTCAGTAGGAGCAACCTTGTCAATAGTTTCCCTGATCTTTTGAATGGCAGCTGAGTTACCAAGAATTTCCCTGGTTCGGTTTATTTTTTTCTTTAATACTTTTGTTTCAGTAACCAGAACTGACCTGTCAAGGGCATTTCTTACTGTGATCAGCAGCCGGTTTAAATCAGGTGGTTTTGAAATAAAATCAAATGCACCTTTTTTACTTGCTTCAATGGCAGTTTCTATGGTTCCATGTCCTGAAATCATGATGAATGGCATATCAGGTTGCAATGCCAGTGCTTTTTCAAGTACTTCCATTCCGTCCATCTTTTCCATCTTTATATCACATAAAACCAGATCATAGGCGTTTTTGCCGATAAGCTCTAATCCCTGAACACCATTCAGGGCTTCTTCAACCTGGTAATGCTCGTATTCGAGAATTTCTTTTAAAGTACTGCGAATCGCACGTTCGTCATCAATGATCAGAATTCTTGACATACTGAATATTTTAATTTAACAAGGAATGGGGCCCGAAGGCCCCATCTGGTTTTTTGCAAACCCATAAGCCGGGTTCTGTTTCAGTACAGAGACGAGCTCTCTACCTATCTGTCATTTATCTTGGCCGGCAGTCACCCACCGGCTCTATCAGTCTACCCACCCCGCGAGTGCCTGCGCACATAAGACGGGCCGCCTTAAACCCGGGGCATATTTGACCTTTCTACTCCTGTGGTTTACCGCAAGATACATTACTGTACCAGGCCGTGAGCTCTTACCTCGCGTTTTCACCTTTTCCCCGGCTTGCGCCAGGGTAGTTTATTTTCTGTGGCACTTGCAGTCATACATCCCTGTATGCCTTCCTGTTAGGAAGCAGGATGCCCTATGTAGCCCGGACTTTCCTCTACTGCCCGAAGCAACAGCGACAGATCGGTTTGCATTTCAAATATAGCCATAAAGTGCTATTTTAAGTAAACTTCAGTGGCGCCGTAGCCAAATCGGTCTTTACCAGCATCTTTAAACGTACGGATATAAGAGTTATTTGAAATTTTCTTATGTATTTCATGCCTAAGAACCCCGTTACCAACCCCATGTATAAATACAATTTTTTCCATGCCGTTACTAATGGCTGCATCAAGACTCTTCTGAAAATGGTTCATTTGTAATTTTAGCATTTCCTGATTGCTGATATTTTTTTCATAAGTGGGAAGCTGCTCAAAATGAAGGTCTACAATATCAAGAGGCCTGGGCATGACAGGTGTTTTTGCCTCAGAAGTAAAGAATGCCTCGCGCAAGGCTTTGGCATCGAGTTCAGGAAATTCTTCGTCAAGACTAAATAAATAAGCTGGTTCACTCAAAAGCGGGGCCTGCTTTTTTGCCAGGCTAAACTGCTTGGGTTTTAATTTAATCGAATGAAGTCGGGAAGGTATAGGTTCAAATTCGCCCTTATGCAGATAAACCACCTGAAAGTAAAATACCGGCCATTCTTCAAGTTCTCTCAGTGAACTGCTGGCAAGTTTTGCCGATTGACCGGGGGCAATTACACCTGCCCATTCTCCTGTAAATACATGTTTCTTTTCTGTGTAAAACTGTATAAACAGATGGTAGTCAGTGGTATTCAGGATATGCTTTTCCTGCAGATAATTTAATGCTTTATCTGCAGTGAAGGCCAAATAAATACCCCTTGATTTTGAAATTACAGGTTTCGGTGCTTCTACAATGAGCATGGCCGGCTCAGTGAGGTCATCTGTTAATTTTTTTTCACCCCTGTTTACAAGCACCAGTTCTGAATTCAGAACTGGTACCTCAAAATCCTTTTCAATGGTAACACCAACTAGTTGTGAGTCAATAATCTTTGTCACAATACCTTCTTGACGCTCATTTACAAACCTTACATAATCGCCTAGATTAAAACTCATGCCAGCACAGTTTCTTTAACAATATCCAGTATGGCAAATGCCGCTTCTGAATCTGCTGCTTCTGCATACACTCTTAACACTGGCTCTGTACCTGAAGGGCGCATCATTACCCACTGGCTATCGCCTAAATGAAATTTATACCCGTCCATATCTTCTATGCTTTCAACCTGGTAGGTACCGAAGGCTGTATATTTTTTGGCTTTGCAACTTGCAATAATTTCCTGCTTTTTTTCTTCTGTCAGATGAAGATCATAGCGCTCAACAGCAAATGAACCGACAACAGCATATATTTCCTGAATTAATTCAGGTAGTGATTTGCCAGATTTAGCCATGAATTCCCAGATGATCAGGCCAATCCAAATACCATCACGCTCTGGTATATGACCTCTGATGGCAATTCCACCAGATTCTTCACCACCCACCAGGAATTCATCACCCATATTTACGATCAGATCGCAGATATATTTAAAACCAATTTTCGTGGTTGTATGGGGCAGGTCATAAGCCTTGCAAAGTTGGGCAATTTTAGAGGTAGTTGAGAACGTGGTAATAACAGCTCCTTTTTCTCCCTTATATTTTACCATATAATGAATCAGCAGCAAGAGTAAATGATGAGAGTCAATAAAATTACCTTCACCATCATACATACCGATACGGTCAGCATCCCCATCTGTAACCAGCGCCCCGTCCATATCACCTGCAACCTGTAATAATTCACGCAACTCAGTCAGGTTTTTATCAATGGGTTCTGGTGCCTGCCCTTCAAAACCAGGGTTGACATCGGTATGCAAAAATGTAAGGTCTGGAAGCAGATCACGCATAACATTTTTACCTGCTCCAAACATCGCATCATAGGCAAGTCTCATTCCTGACTCTTCGATGACAGACATGTCAAAATTAGCCCGCACCTGAGTCAGATACATTTCTTCTAAATCTATATCCTTAATTAAACCTGATTTCTTGTACTCATCAAGTTCAAGTAAACCCAAAGAGACTTTATCAGGAATATTATCTTCTACCAGTTCAATCATTTCAGGGGTAGCAGGACCACCATAATAAGCTTTTATTTTATAGCCATTATATTCTGGGGGGTTATGACTGGCTGTTATAATTATGCCGGCAGTTGTCTTTAATTTTACTGTTCCCAGAGAAATCATGGGTGTAGAAACGAACTCGTTTACTGCCAGATAAACCGTAATACCTTCATAAGCAAGAACCCGGGCTGTTGTTTCGGCAAACATTCGCCCACCAAAACGCGGATCATTACCAACTACCGCTGTTGGTGCAGAATAATTTTCTTTCAACCATACTGCAGTAGCATAGGCTACGCGTTGTACATTTTCAACAGTAAAATCAAGAGCGATAATGGCTCTCCAGCCATCTGTGCCAAATTTAATTTTTTGCATAATTAGTAAAGGTCTTCTTTTAAATAAAACGTTAATCGATGCCCGATAAGGTTGGTAATTCTAGGTAAATGATTTTACATCAAAAATGCGAATCAAATTCTTTAAATGTTTGTAAAAAATCGGGATATTTATAGACTTTTTTTCAAAGTTTAGTAACGTTAGCACATTTTTTTCTATAATATACACTATTTTTCCATTCAATATGAAAGTTTTAAAATTTGGAGGAACCTCGGTTGGCAGTCCCGAGAGGATGCACAAGCTACTTGATCTTCTTGACACAACGACTGAACAGATAATTGTTTTGTCAGCAGTATCGGGTACTACCAATTCACTGGTAAATATAGCTAGAGCTTGGTCAAAAGGCAAGACAGAAGAAGCCAGGTTGCTTACAGAAGAATTAAAAACCAGTTACGAAGTGTTCTGTTCGGAACTTCTAACAGACAAAGATCTGTTAGAAGTAGCCTACAATACATTAGCAGAGCATTTTATGCTCTTATTAATCATTGGTACCGAACCCTATAAACCCCAGACAGAAAAAATTATACTTGCCCAGGGAGAACTTTTATCTACCCGGCTTTTTACACTTTATCTACGTGAGAAAAAAGTTCCGGCTCTTTTGCTGCCAGCCCTTGAGTTCATGAAAATAGATGAGAATGAAGAACCTGTCATTTCCTTTATTGCTGAAAAATTGCAGGCCCTGCTTAAGAAATATGCTGGTACGAAGCTTTTCGTGACTCAGGGTTTTATTTGTATGAATGACTTTGGTGATATTGATAACCTGAAAAGAGGGGGTAGTGACTATACTGCTTCTCTTATTGGGGCTGCCTTACAGGCTGAAGAAATTCAGATCTGGACAGATATAGATGGTATGCATAATAATGATCCAAGGATTGTTAAAAATACCCGACCAATTGCCGAGCTGTCATTTGGTGAGGCAGCTGAACTGGCCTATTTCGGCGCAAAAATACTACATCCTCAAAGTGTATTTCCGGCCCAGCGTTTTAATGTTCCGGTACGTTTGCTTAATACAATGGACCCAACAGCACGGGGTACCCTGATCAGTAATAAGCGATCGGCTGGAGATGTTAAGTCAATAGCAGCTAAAGATGGTATTATTGCTATCAACATTTTATCAAGCCGGATGTTGATGGCTTATGGTTTTCTACGCAGGGTATTTGAAATTTTTGAACGCTATAAGACACCCATCGATATGATAACGACTTCTGAAGTGGCGGTTTCTCTTACCATTGATCATATTGTGCACCTTGATGAAATTCTGGCTGAATTACGTTCTTTTGGTACGGTTGAACTAGATCTTGAGCAAAGCATTATTTGTGTGGTGGGCGATTTTCTGTCAACAAAAACAGGTATGGTGGCCAAAGTTCTGGGCTGTCTGCCAGATACTCCGATCAGAATGGTTTCATATGGTGGCAGCACCAATAATATGTCAATTCTTGTACGAACAGTTGATAAAAATTCAGCACTACAGGCATTGCATACAGGAATATTTTTAAGCTGATGAATATAGAATCACTTAGTGCAGCCCTAAAAACAGTGCGTACCCCTTTTTACTGGTATGATTTATCCTTGTTTGCAGCAACGATTAAGGCGTGTAATGAATCATCTTCACCTTATGGTTTTCATGTTCATTATGCGTTAAAAGCAAATTTTAATGATCCTATTCTAGACTTGATAGCCGCTTCTGGTATGGGAGCAGATTGTGTCAGTGGCAATGAAGTTCGAAAAGCTGTTGAGCGTGGGTTTCCATCTGAAAAAATTGTCTTTGCCGGTGTCGGTAAGAGTGATTGGGAAATGGAAGAAGCGCTTGACCTAAATATATTTGCCTTCAACTGTGAGTCAATTGAAGAATTGCAGGTACTCAATGAATTAGCCGCTTCAAAGAATAAGGTGGCCAGAGTAGCTATTCGTATTAATCCAAATGTGAATGCCAATACCCACCATTATATTACAACCGGCCTGAATGAAAATAAATTCGGTGTAAATACGGCAGATCTTGAACAGGTGATAAGTGTTTTACGTGAGAGTAAAAACCTGAGTTTTCTTGGACTGCACTTTCATATTGGTTCACAGATTACAGATATGGAAGTATTCAAAAGTCTATGTATTCGGGTCAATGAACTCACAGCCTGGTTTGAAGCACGCAATTTTCCTGTTCATGTTTTAAATGTAGGTGGAGGCCTGGGTATTGATTACCACGAACCCTTGAAAAATACAATTCCTGATTTCAAGACTTACTTTTCAATCTTTCATAAATACCTTGAAATAAAACCCTTACAACAGGTTCATTTTGAACTTGGGCGTTCTCTGGTTGCCCAGTGTGGTAATTTAATTAGTAAAGTCTTATATATCAAGAAAGGCATCTCAACTAATTTTGCCATCATCGACGCAGGAATGACAGAACTTATCAGGCCTGCACTCTATCAGGCATGGCATGATATTTCGAATCTCACAGCCGATACCAGTACAATGAAATCTGAAACTACTGTAAGCGAAGTTTATGACATTGTGGGCCCAATCTGTGAGTCTTCAGACCTTTTTCGTAAAGCCGTTGAACTTCCTGAAACCCGGCGTGGTGATATGCTGATCATTCGTTCTGCCGGTGCTTATGGCCAGGTCATGACATCGGGATATAATTTGCGCAAAGTAGCAGAAACAGTTTATAGCGGTTAAATTTAGACGTCCTTGCATTTGAATAAAGACGCCCTTGCATTTACAATGCGTCTGGCATTTAAGCAAAGGCGCCTTAGCGTTTATTTAAATGCATTCAATCCTGTAATATCCATGCCAGTAATCAACAGATGAATATCATGGGTGCCTTCATAGGTCACCACAGATTCAAGATTCATCATATGTCGCATGATCGGGTAATCACCGGTGATACCCATGCCACCAAGCATTTGTCTAGCCTCACGGGCGACATTTTGCGCTGTTGCCACACTATTTCTCTTTGCCATAGAAATTTGAGCTGGTGTTGCCCTGTCTTCATTTTTAAGCTGCCCCAGCCTTAATACCATGAGTTGCCCCTTGGTAATTTCCGTAATCATTTCAGCAAGTTTTTTCTGCTGCAACTGAAAACCTCCAATTGGTTTACCAAACTGTATGCGCTGTTTAGAATAACGCAAAGCTGTATCATAACAGTCAAGTGCTGCTCCAAGTGCTCCCCAGGCAATTCCAAATCTGGCAGAATTCAAACAGCTTAGAGGGCCTTTCAGACCTGTAATGTCAGGAAGCAAATTTTCTTTTGGAATTTTGACATTATTGAAAACAAGTTCCCCTGTTGCAGAAGCACGAAGACTCCATTTATTATGTGTTTCAGGGGTAGAAAAACCCTCCATTCCTCTTTCAACAATTAAACCTTTGATTTTACCTTCAGGATCTTTAGCCCAGACGACAGCTATATCAGCAAACGGGGCATTTGAAATCCACATCTTGGCTCCATTAAGCACATAATGGTCACCCGCATCAGTAAAATGAGTTTTCATATCTGCTGGGTCAGAACCATGATCAGGCTCTGTCAGACCGAAACATCCGATTAGCTTGCCTGAAGCTAGCTTTGGCAGAAACTTCATTTTTTGCTCTTCAGATCCGAAGGCATTTATCGGATACATTACAAGTGAACCCTGTACTGAGGCCGTTGACCTGATTCCAGAATCACCGCGTTCGAGTTCCTGCATGATTATGCCGTAAGCAATATAATCAAGACCCTGCCCGCCATATTTAACCGGTATTGTTGGACCAAAGGCTCCGATTTCAGCCAGTCCCTTTAAGATTTCATGTGGGAAACGTGCTTCCTGAGCAGCCTGCTCGATAATTGGAGAGATTTCTTTTTTGACCCATGCTCGCACAGAGTCTCTGATCAGCAGGTGCTCCTGAGATAAAAACTCATCAAGAAGAAAATAATCAGCACCTTCGTATTGGTCTTGCCTTGCCATGGCGAAAGGTAGATAATAATAGATTACGGTACAGTTCTTTTAACGAAATATTGCGTATTATTAGGTTTACCATAAATGGGTATCTGCTTGAATGATAAAACATAAAATAGGCCTTCACGGTATGGAGTTTTTTGCTTTTCATGGTTTACATCCTGAAGAGACAATTAACGGCAATAAATTTATTGTTGATGTAGAAGTTGAGACTGATTTTACCAAAGCGGCCTTAAGTGATGATATTTCCGGAACATTCAACTATGAGCAAATCTATGCCATCGTTGAGCAGGAAATGAAAATTACCTCAAAGCTTCTCGAGCATCTGGCAGAGCGAATTTTGATGAAACTCAAACTTTTTCCTGCCACAGCCTTTTCTATAAAAGTTTCTGTTGCCAAAATGAATCCACCACTTAAAGGGGCTACAGCCAAATCTTTTATCGAAATCTGTTATAAAAATAAATAAAAGTTAAAATTACCTGTTCTGTTTAAAATTTCCCGTCTTGAATTCCTATACTCCTTTAGATCCTATTTTACTCGCCCAGCTTACTGGTCTTTTTTCCAAGGGTAGTTTTAAAACTGTGCCAGAAGAGCTTCAGAAATATGCACATGATGAAACTGAAGACCTGGTTTTTTTACCTGAAGCAGTTTTTATTCCTGATAATACGGATGATGTTTCAAGATTGCTTAGCTGGTGCACCTTGCACAATGTACCTGTTGTTGCCCGGGGTGCTGGTACAGGCTTAAGCGGAGGGGCTTTACCTGTTTATAAAGGGATAATCATTTCATTTGAACGCATGAACCAGCTTATTGAACTCGATGAACGTAATCAGCAGGCCACCGTTCAGCCGGGTATGATTACCGAAGTTTTCATGAAATTAGTTGAAGAAAAGAGCCTTTACTATCCGGTTGACCCTGCCTCAAAGGGTTCATGTTACCTAGGGGGTAATGTTGCCACCTGCTCTGGAGGGCCGAGAGTGGTAAAATATGGGTCTATACGTGAATATGTATTGAATCTGGAAGTAGTACTTGCCGATGGGTCTGTGATCTGGACAGGGGCAAATACCATCAAATATGCTTCAGGCTATAATCTTACACAGCTTATGATCGGGAGCGAGGGAACACTTGGTGTGATCACAGCGATGGTTCTGAAATTAATTCCCAGGCCTAAGACAAATATCTTACTACTGGCCGCATTTACCGATGCTGCTGTTGCCTGCCAGACAGTATCGGCTATTTTTAGAAATGGATTTACTCCTTCAGCCCTTGAATTTATGGAACGGGAAGCCGTCGACTGGGTTCTTGAGCATGAGCTGTTCGTTTTTAAAACCGATGAGATAACCGGAGCTTACCTGTTAATTGAATTGGACGGTAGTACACTTGAGACCTTACAAATTGAAAGTGAGCGACTGGCCGAGGTCATTTATGCTGCAGGCAGTCACGATATTATGCTGGCTGATACCGCAGCTCAGAAAGAAAGCTGGTGGCAATTAAGGAGAAGTATGGCAACCTCTGTAAAGGCGCATTCTGTTTACAAAGAAGAAGATACTGTTGTACCAAGAGCAGAACTGGCAAAATTACTTGAGGGAATCAAATCAATAGGGAGAACATTTAATTTCAAGTCAGTTTGTTACGGGCATGCGGGAGATGGTAATATGCACGTTAATATTATCAGGGGTGATATGTCTGATTTTGATTGGAATATTAGGTTAAAGGAGGGAATAAAAGAAATTTTCGCTCTTACTGTATCACTTGGAGGTACCCTCTCAGGTGAACATGGTATTGGCTGGGTGCAAAAAGAATATATGCAAATAAAATTTGCCCAGGTAAATATTGATTTGATGAAAGGAATTAAAGCGGTTTTTGATCCACAGAATATTCTTAATCCAGGCAAAATATTCAACTAATGCCATTCTGTCATTGCCTTTAAATTTTAACTGACCTATTGACATTATTATTCTGACGAAATGCTGGTAATGAACTCGTTATGAGGTGATATTAAGGTTTGGCATTTAAATGGATAACATAGAAGAAACAATAGAACTTTAACTATGACATTCGTAAAATTTAATCAGCCAGCCCGGGGACAACGTTTCCCATTTACTCCGATTTATTCAGACCTTTTATCTAATTTATCTGATTCGCATCCTGCAGGTGAAATAAGTACAGGCGGTATTCCTCCAGTTAATATTTCAGAAACACCGATGCATTACCAAATTGATCTTGCTGCACCAGGCAACAAGAAAGAAGATTTTGTACTAAGTATTGAAGATGGCAAGCTTACAGTTTCAATTGCTAAGAAAGAAGAGGCAACAGAACCTGCCGCTGAAATCTTGAATTATACCCGCCGTGAAATAGTTCAGTCTATATTCAGCCGTAGTTTTAATTTACCTGAAGAAGCTGATCAGGATGTAATTAATGCAACTTATGATGCTGGAATCTTAACGATTACTATCGGTAAACGTGAAGATGTCAAGCTGCGTAAAATTGCCCGTAACATTGTAATTAAATAATATTTGCGTTGATTTTTAGTGTTTATTTTAGTTGGGAACCGGCTTTTAGCCGGTTTTTTTTTCGCTAAAATTTTTACTTTTGGCCATGAAAAGACCGGAAAATGAAAGAAGTGATTATACCTATGATTATATTAAGCTGGTCAATGATGATGTAATGTCAGTTCTTAATGAACAAATCATTGGTTTTCCTTCATTAATAAGCACCTTGGCCGGGAAAGAAGATTACGCATATCTGCCTGGCAAATGGACTGTTAAAGAAGTTGTGCAACATACCCTTGATACAGAACGAATTCTGTCTTACAGGCTTCTGGCTTTTGCCCGGCTTGAAAAACAACCTCTTCCAGGCTTTGAACAAAGCGAATATGCACTGGCTGTCAATGTTGAAGGTAGAACATTACCTAATCTGATAGAAGAGTTTACCTGTCTGCGTAAGGCGAATATGTTTCTTTTTAACGCTCTTTCTGTCGAGGAATTAGAAAGAACAGGTGTAGCTTCGGGTATAGTTCGCTCAGTTAGAAAACTACTGTTTACTATTGCTGGTCACCTTGAACATCATCGCAATATTCTGCGTGAAAAATACAGCTAGCAGGTAAATATGGTATAAACATTAACTTAATGAACCAGGTAATCAGACTTCTGATTCTTCGGCCTTATCGACTTTCAGTAAATGCGTGAATAGAAACATAATACCCGCTATACCAACACTGCCAATTGTCAGGTAAATTAATGAAGGGAAAAATAATTCAACACCCATGATTTTTGGTTAGTAAAAGTGCATATACGTTAAATTGCAGAATTCTGTTTCATTTATTCTGCAAGCACCTTTACAAACTAATCAGGGGGTTTATCCCGGCAGGTTTGCTGTTTTAACTAATTTTGAAAACTGATCAAAATTCTTTTTTTGTACCTGATATTCAAAGGATGAACTTGTTTTAAATTCTTTCAAAAAATTAAGCGTTTTTAAGGCAAATAAATCAGTTTCACTTAAGTTTAGTTTTGGAACGTTTAATAGGTCAGCAGTTTCATCACCCAGTAAGAAACGCATTAATGGCAAAAAACTGCTTTTGACTTTTTTTGAACCAAATTCAACGGTATTAAAATAGTCGATAAGTGATTTAGTAAGAGCAATACCGTGAGCTGAAGTCTTAAACTGACGCCTGCGAATTGATTCTTCCAATAAATTAACATCTTTGCCGCTATCTGGTAGAAGGGTACGGTTAATACCCGATAAACTCCCGATGATATTCCAAAGATGAATAAAGTGCTGCTGCTCTGCATATGCTACACTAATTCCCAGTTTGCGCAAACCTCTGACAGTAATGAAAGAAAGTGCCAGATTTGTTCCAGCCATATCCTCCTGGTTAATTGGTCTTCCCCAGTTATCATTCCACTCTTTACCAGCCAATGTATAATAACGTGCTGCGGCATGAATCAACCTGATTTTTAGAATACTGGAGAAACCTTTTCCGGTCGGTTCAAATGCATCGGGTGCCATAACATCCCAGATGAATACGGCTGTATCGAGTAATCGCTTTGCAGGATCATTTTTAATTTTTTCTGATAAGTATAAAACCTGAGCTCCATCGGCAGCAGCATAACAAAACGGTAAAGACAACAAGCCGAGAAGTTGTGTAATTGACTGAGCATAACGTGCAAAAAATAATGTTCCCTTTAACATACTTTTTTTTATTGCCCAAACGGGAAGGGTTGACGCTGAATCAACCAATATTTTCATCTGAGGTTGTTCTCTGCATGCTATAAGATCGGAATTGGTTTCTAAACCTGCCATTATTTGACGTAATTCAACCTTACGCACAGCATTTTCAAAGTAATAGCTTATTAAATTATCTGCCAGCGGATCTGCTTGAGTGCGCATTTCATTTAAAAAGTCATTTGTATACATATTGCGTGGTTTATTATTTTAAGTCTTTTATAGCTCTACTATATTCCAACACATGTACTGCATTCGGGTTTTTGATCAATCGCTATTTCAAGCAATATCTATTATCTTTAAGTGCACATTATTTCTTATCAGGCAATGAAGTCAATAAATGAATTATCACGTAGAAATTTTATAAAAACCACAGCCTTAGGTATTGGCGCCTTAGCATTGGCCCCTTTATTAAAAGTAGTAGCTATAAATAAACCTGCTAAGCGCCTGGGTATTGCGCTTGTTGGCCTGGGTAGTTACAGTACAGGACAGCTTGCTCCTGCATTAATGCATACTAAAAACTGTTACCTAGCAGGTATTGTTAGCGGTTCACCAGCAAAAGCAAACAGCTGGGCTGCGCAATATCAGATTAAGTCAGGCAATATTTATAATTATGAGAACTTTGATCAAATCATACATAATACTGAAATCGATATTGTCTACATAGTTCTTCCTGTGTTCTTGCATAAAGAATTCACCATACGTGCCGCACGTGCAGGTAAACATGTTATTTGTGAAAAACCAATGGCATTGAATGCTGCTGAATGCAAGCTTATGATTAAGGCTTGTAATGAGCAACATCGTTTATTATCAATAGGCTACAGACTTCACTTTGAGCCGCATAATTTAGAAGTCATGCGGCTGGGTCAGCAAAAAATAATGGGCAATATTGTTTCTTTAGATACTGGTAATGGTTTTACATACCATGGTGATCCAAAAGCATGGCGCTTAAAAAAAGCATTGGGTGGCGGTGGTGGTTTAATGGACATGGGCATTTATAGTATTCAGGGAACACGGTATTCATTAGGGAAAGAGCCGATCGCTGTAAAAGCCAGGCAGGAAAAGCTCAGACCTGATTTTTTTACCGATGTTGATGAAACTGTTTTTTGGGAACTTGAATTTGACGGAGGACTAAAAACTACAGGTAAATCGAGTTATAATAATGACTGGAGTTATCTGAAAGTTGAAGCCTCTCAGGGTAATTTTGAACTTGGGCCAGCCTATGGTTACGGTAGTATAAAAGGAGTGGTAAATGGTAAAGTAATGCAATTACCCAATATCATTCAACAGGCGGCACAGATGGATGATTTTGCAGAGTGCGTAAATACTAATAAAGAAAGCCGGGTTGCAGGAATAGAAGGTTTAAAAGATATGCTTGTGGTAGATGCAATTTATAAAAGTCTTGGCTCTGGTAACTGGGAAAAAATTAGCACTTAATTGCTTGTTGGTATTGCAGGTTATTCTTAAATTTATAAATATCTGGCGTTAATTAAGTGGCTGACTACTTAATTTCTTTACATCGAAAATGAGTAGATTAATATTCTGAATATGTGCGTATTAATTACGTTAAGAATTAGTTACAACTGTCTTTAACAGAAAATAAATTGTTGGTATTTAAATAAATTGTTAAATATTTGTAAAGTTATTAAGCAAAAGAAAAATGAAAGGATCCAATAAAGATCACGTAAGTGTCAAATCGTTAAAGAACGAAATAACAGGAAAGATCAAGGCAGCGATAAATTCTGCCGGGGGCCTAGCCGCAAAATCAATCGAAAAAAAGATTGAAAAAGCCAGCAAAAAACTAGCTCAAAAAGTAATTAAGGCGTCGCAAAAGCTAAAAAAAATAGTAGAAGAAAAAATTCGTAAGAGCGAAAAAGCTTCTTCTAAAGGACTAAAAGTTGCAAGCAGAAAGTTAGCATCTTCAAAGCTTGTTTCAGGTAAAACACCAGGG
>Ga0209511_1000579_pt1 | contig 36331 bp, 33 predicted proteins | sample SSSSmetaG_FD_184141 | JGI IMG/M metagenome (GOLD analysis project Ga0209511, IMG submission 184141) | Glacier valley bacterial and archeal communities from Borup Fiord, Nunavut, Canada, to study Microbial Dark Matter (Phase II) - ​SSSS... | ecosystem: Environmental > Aquatic > Freshwater > Ice >... | reverse complement strand
TCTACTTGGGCGACCACGCCCAACTTAAAAGCCAGTGTGTAATCGCGCTGGCTTCTTTTAACTCCTGTGTCCATTTGACTTGCCTTTTTTGATTCTCAAAGGTGTCAACTTATTTCAGGACGGGTCACGTTGCTGAAATAAACCCCGTGGAATCCGGCTGCGGAAGCAATATCCGCCGTTCCCGTTGCTATTTTCCAGTCACCATCCAATAGTCTCTTCTTCTGTTTTTCACTGAATATCAAGAACTGGGGAAAGGCGCTAATTTCCGCCCGCAGCGCGTCCACCACAAACAGCTCTTTGGCCTGCACTTCAAGACCAATTTTGGACACTGCCTGCAACCTCTGGCGATCCATTAGACCGCCAAGTTTCCAGGTCAAATACCTGAACCGGCTTAACTCAGTGTTCGGCTGGGCGTACAGGTAGTGCCAAACCAAATAGGTCTCCAAGGCGGCCCGTGCAATCACGATGATAGAGCTGTGATCTATGTGGGAAAGCTGCACTTTGTTTGAATACTCCACAGTTGCACCTTGTGAAAGGGCATGCATCGAGACCAAGTGTTTGAACAGCTTCAATGCAAGAGTTTGAGCGTCATTTCGCCATTCATCACCCGGCTCAATCTTTTGACCCGCCTTCGTCTCAACGAGCCGAATCAGGAGATCCAAAAGAACCGGAAAGGCATCCTCCGTCATCGCATCGTAATTGGCCATTTGAGTTCGAATGTTATGAAATTAAAAAAGATTGAATACCCCACTGTCTCTCAATTTGGTGGCCTGCTTACCTGCCGTTTACGACTTCAAATCCATTCTTCAATAATTCGTCCATCCACAAACCCGCATGGATGCCAGAGCCGTGTTTACGACTTTAATTGCCCAGAATAGCAGCCATTAAACCTTCAAAGCCGTCGTCCCCATCAGCCTTCAGTTTTCGGATGTTTTGGTGGAAAAATTCAATCAGATCAGACATGGTTGGCGGAATGCAGTTTAGTTTGCTGTCGTCCACACGATAACCTAGAATTTCCCAGAGCAAGGCTCGAGTGCTGCTCCTAATTTCTTCCTTAAATCCACAATGGACATTGGGCGAAACCTCAAGCGGATGCACGAGTAATTGGTAGTGACTAGTGTTTTTTTACGCCCCGCCCAGCGGACATTTAGCGGCTGATGCTCGCAATCTCCCGGGAGCCATAACCACATGGGCATCCAAGAGTCGATGGTGGTCGCCAAGTCCTGAATAACTTCACCATTTGAGTTTCAATCTTCAGATACCTGTCGTGCTCGAATGTCGGAAACTGGCCCATAGCCAAAATCAGATGTGGGCCAAATGGCAAAGTCAATGGATTGCAGCCGTTTAGCGACAGCAATCAACGTACGTGTTTACGACTTTATAAATCCGTCTCAAAAATCCAACGGCCCGCAAACTCGCATGGATGCTAGGCCAGTGTTTACGACTTTAATTGCTCGGAATAGCTGCCCTGAGTCAGAATACAAAGCGTCGTACGCTGGAGACTGGGGAGCGCAGGGACTACAAGGCCTGCGACTCCCTGCAGAGCCATATCACCCGCCTGTACAAGCGTGCTGGTATCAAGGACTCCAGCCACAGCGGGCGGCGCGGATTCGCGGGGAAAGTCCTGATCGCGACAGGCGACATGGACACCGTGGCTGTGCTGCTGGGCCACAGCTCTATCGACTGTTCTCAGAGATACGTGGATTTCAATCCAAGCCTTCTCGAAGAAATGTTTGTCACCGCGCTGTAAGTTGCAAAAGGTTGCTTCTGTCGTTACAATACAACCAATTCAAAGGAGTGTCCCCTATGGCTGTCGCAATGAAACTTTCTGATGATCTGGTGGCGGATGCAAAGACCGTTGCGGCGGCTGAGCATCGCTCGGTTCCCAAGCAGATCGAATACTGGGCGCGTATCGGCAAGGCGGTCCTGGACAACCCCGATCTTCCCTTGCGGATGATCCAGGACACGATGTTGTCCCTCGAAGAGGCTAAAGCGGGCCAAGTCTCAGCCTACCAGTTCGGATGAGCGATGGTGTTGACGGCTCTCACGACTGCCTCATTCGACCGGCTTGCAAAAAAACTGCATGCAAAGGACAAGAAAGTGCTCGATGCTGCAGTGCTGGAAGTTGCAAAGAATCCATTTATTGGCAAAGAAAAGCGCGGCGATCTGGTGGGGGTGTTTGTTCACAAGTTCAAGCTCAACCACCAGGAAACATTGCTGGCCTACAAGTTGCAACCCGACAAAAAGAAGCCCACTGAGTTTGTTTTGCTATCTGTGGGACCGCATGAGAATTTTTACGCCCAATTGAAGCGAGCGAAGTAGATGACAACACAGCAAGATTTTTTGCGAGAGGCAATGGCCGAACTGGCGATGACACGCGATGCGTTTTCCGCTCGGCTAGCCGGCCCGAGGCGAACGCTTGATATTGCAATGCCTGTATCGAACCTGTTTTGAAGTAAAGGAATCCTGCATGAAGCGCTCAATCAAGGTTCGGCCACCCTCATCCGTTGGGATCAAATGACAGATCGCATTCGACGGATGAATGCAATGGTCACTACCAATGAAGAAGCTGAAGAAAGCTGGCTGTCGGCTGAGGCAGTAATCCAGTCGTTTCTTGATGCGGTGGCTACTCGTTCCACTGAACTGCCTAGCGGCGTAGAGGTGGGTGAAGCATGCCTGTGGCTTCTGGTTCTGCTTGCTGCCGACCCCAATGGAGACGGACAGCGACTCAGTGGTGAGCTTTTGGAGTGCCCAGCGGCAGTTTCTTTGTTGGCACTGGAGTTCAGGGTGAAATCCTTTCTCCAAGCCGCGCTTGCTGAGCTTGAGCGACAGGCGCGGCCAGCTGATCCAACACAATCTGATTTCGACTTGTTCTAGGAAACGAAGAAGTGAAAACTACCCGAGCAACTTCTGGTCACTGTGCCAATTTGATAAAGGAAAGCAGATGAATTTTTCTATTTCAGGAATAGTCTTACTTCTGGGTATGGCGCTGATGGTGTGCGCCCAGTTGGCCATTGCACTACATGCATTTACCGGCAACCCGTTCAAGGGCATACTTTGTTTTGTGGTCCCTCTCTATGTCTGGGTTTACGCTAGAAAAGTTGATGTGCCAGTTTGGTTCATGCGTTCCTGGTACTTGGGAATAACTATGTTGGTAGCTGGTGGTGTTGCTGCTACTTGAAGGAAAACAAATGGATATAGGTGTAGTTATTCGTACTGGGTTTCGTTTTCTATTCCGTTGCGACAGTGCTGTCTAAATTTCGCAAGTCGCCCGGTGATAACGAAGTTAAATTTGTGTGGCAAAAAACTCGCCTGAAATTGATCGATTGAACCGAAGGAGATCCCATGACTACGCTTACTTACACGTCAATATTGTTCGCAGTGATCTCTGCAACTTTATGGTTTTGGTCTGCTAGCCTGAAACTTGTATTTCCCATGGCTTACTTGAGCGGGCCACCGCCAGAAATTATTGCCAGACTGACTTTGCAATCAAAACTCAATGCGTGGGCTGCTATTGCCACCGGCTTAAGCGTCCTTCTTCAAGCATTTGAAAACTACCTTAAGTGAAGGAAAACAACATTCATGATGAAATTTTCAAACGCGCTACTTCTCTCCTCAATTTTCATTGCTGGTTGTGCGAACGTTCCTGAACTGCGGCAAGGGTTGGTGGCGAAGACCGTAAGCCATGCTTCATTTACTGAAGTGCTGTTTCAACCCATGCATCTATCTGAAACCTACGGACTTTCGCTCGATAGCGATCAACCCGTTTTTGAGTTTGCCGAGGGGAAAAGTTTCTATGTCGGTCGGGCTATTCCAAAAGCTCCATCAACCCGTCAGTTGATATTTAAGACGTGTCTGTCGACACAATACTTGCCCAAAGCTAACGTCCTGGTTCCTTATTTCCTTTTTTTGGATGATTTAAGACACCCAATAGGTCAGGCGATGACCAATCCTCTTACGCAGGTTGACGACTTTTGGCGCGGCATTTGCTACGAGGGCGAGATTGGGATTCCTTCTATAGCCAGTTATTTCGTACTTTTTACTTCTAACGCAGAGGATCCGAAGGTATTTTCTGTTGCGCAAACTGGGCGCATCCGCCTTGTGCCGCACACTCCAGTTGGCACAGTTGATGTGAAGGTTTCTGCGTCTGGCAGCGCTCGTTAGCATTAAAGAAAACCAATGACCGTATTTGCACCGGTCGAATTAAGTCATTCTGCTATTCCGAGCAATTAAAGTCGTAAACACGGCCTTAACATCTACGCGACTTTGCGGGGTGATGAATTTTGGAGACGCTTTTTTAAAGTCGTAAACACACGCGGTAAGAGTGCCGTGCGAACGGCTCCAGTGGGGCGGTAGAAGTCATTTAATTCGATTACTCATCATGCATCCAGAAATTGAATCCCTTGCGCTTATGCTTGACGAAGCCTCAGAGCTTTTGCAATCCAATGACTCTACAAGCTGGGCCGAATGGTTAAGGAAGGACGCCAAGCTCATTAGGTCTTTGGATTTCTTCGGGATCAAACACCTTCGATCAGCATTTGGTGGAATGGGCAGCTTCAATGATATTGTTCTAGTTAGTCGTGGGGATGGTGACATCATTGGCACGATGCTGATCGCAGAAAATGAGCGACTTGCAGAGCTTCGAACGAATATCTACAACTTGGCCACCAAACTTGCACGCGAGGAACAGTCATGAATTCACCATCCATACGGTTTACTTTCAGGCTATGCCGAACCGTGAACGGTTCATATTTGTAAAACCAAATGAGTCGATTCGAGTATTACTTCACGGATGCACTAATAGGTGATTTGGAAGCGTTGTTGAAACTTAATCCCTACCTGGCCGAAGAAAAGAACGCATGGATATCGAGGGCAGAAAAAATTCGCCAACGCTTAGGCAGCTATCTGGACCTAGATCGATCCGAATTCACTTTTGTACCTGCGTTTCTTGAAGACGGCGAGTACTTGTCTCAGCACCCGGACTCCTATGCGCGGGAAAGCATAAAAATCCGTGAATGCATCAAGTCTTACCAGAATCATCGGTATCAATTTCAGGATGAACAGAAGCTGTGCCCGAATAAGTTGACTGCAAGCTCAAATGTCACGAGGGTATGGTGGCAATCCTTGAAACAAGCTTTTCGTAGTTTTGGTAAGCGTTAAAGGTTAGCGTCGTCAGACTGCTTTGGGCCTGAAGCTGCGTACGGTTCCTGCCTTGACAACAGATCGGAGTCGTGTAAATTGAATGTGTGTTTACGACTTCAGGATGACATGTTGTTTAATCGATACGCTACTAACCCGCATGAATGCTAGGTGCCTGTTTATGACTTTAATTGGTCGGAATATCTGCGTTGGGCAGCCAAACAGGCTTCATTTTATCGACGAACATTTAAGATGAAAACTGCCGCGTTCGACAGTTATTGAAAATATGTAAATGCTGGTGCATTTTGGACAGCTTTTAACTTTAATAACACCAGTTATTCTGGGCAATTAAAGTCGTAAACAGGCACCTAGCATTCATGCGGGTTAGCGGCGTGGAAAATTGACAACATGCCGAGTCAAAGTCGTAAACAACTTTACAGCATTTATCACAGCTATTGAACTCATAGAGTCAAGGCTTGCCAAAACTGAATATTAAAGCGGCCGTAAACCTGACAGTGGCTGTTGACTCCAGCTTGGCCCCGACGATCAGACTACTGAAATGCCTGCTCAATACAGGCCACTGGGCACCGCAATCGAAATTTGCCGGAGTAAATGCAGTGCTCCATAAAGCGGTCCTTCGATTGACCTCGACAGATCCACAATGCTGACATTGGCGGCAGGAAAGTCTGAGACTGGTCTGCAGCGATAGCGGGTCTACAGAAATTCAAAATGCCCGCCCGATACCTGACTTTGCCGTCAGTAGCCCGACAGTCAGCTGTATCGCCACGATTTCAACCAATTGACGACCCGGACTCGACCAGAAGCGGGTATTCGGAGTTGCTGCTCCATAACGGCCATTCGCCGAACCGAATTCTCCATTGCGGTCCGTCAGCCCAAAAAATCAGTCACTGCCGGTGTCCGGCTCTTGAGAATCGCTAGCGGGTACTGGTCAATGGCCGTTCACTGGAAGTCAAACTTGCCAAGTTTTGCGCACTGGGCGTCTCTTGACATGGAGGCTACTCAAGCTCAGAAACCGCAAACTTCCGGATTAAGGTTGGAGCTTACTTTGGCGGGAATGATCTTCTGTACATTGGACCGGGTTCTTTGTGTAAATCGGTGTGACTGTTTCTAGTGTTCCGCGCAATTAAAGTCGTAAACAGGCAGTGTGGGGGTCAACATTCAATCGGCGTCGACACACCCTTTGGATTGATTGAATTTTTTTGTGAACGGCAACTCATTGTGCGTCTCCCAGTTGCCCGCATACATGCAATGACCTGATGTGAATCGATTGACGCCTATCGAGCGACACTGGCAGCTTGATATTCATCAAGATAACAAGGATATGAAAGGCAATGCAGTCTTTGTCATCAATTCGCCACATCATTTTTTTAGCATCGCTCGTAAATTTCACCCCAAATAGAGAATTTTCATGCTCAAAGAAAAGGCTGTCGCCTCATTGGGCCAGCAATCCTTACTGATGCCCGCTTGGGTCAAGGCTGCGCTATTGGCCAATGACCGCCTGAAGCTGTATCTGACGATGCTTCAGTCTGCCGCCCAGCATGCCAACTCACCCGAGGCACCCATCACGGACTGGGGTCGTGAACTGGCACAAGTTGGCCTGCACGACGCGGGTTGGCTTCAGGATCTGGTCAAGACTGCTTACTTTGATGACAAAACGATGATCATTCCCCAGTTGGACCAATTGCTGGATGCACTGGTGGCGGATCTGTCCATCATGGCGCGCCCGCTCTGCGACAGTGGTCGGGAAAGCCACCCGGAGCTGCTGGCCCAACGTGACAAGTGGCTTCAAAAACTTCATGCAATGGAAGATGACGAAGGGCTTGGCCGGGAGGCGCTGACTGACTTGACCCATGGCAACCGTAAAGCTGGCAACAGTTTTCATATCCTGGTGATGGATCTACATAAGCAGCTTAATGCGATGGCCAGCGAGATTGCCACCGAGAATTTGGATGGAGCACACGTCTGGCAAATCGAGGATGCCGATCGGCCGCTGATCCTGGCGTTCATGCGCGGCTTGCATCGCACGGCACCACTGAAGTTTTCGCACCCGGGACTGGATACAGCGGTGACCCGTGATGGCTCACGACTTCTGATTCAGAACGATATTGGGACCAACGATGTACACGTTCTCGTGATTGAAGTGGAACGCCATACGGTCAGCCTCACGTATTCCGACCTGCACGGCGGCCGCTTTGATTTCTTTCGCCAGATGCTGGAAGAAGTCGGTTTTGAATGGACCGTGTTCGACCCAATGACTTCCGACGGACTCAATGCGAACAAGCCGTATCTCGTTGGCAAGGCCACGTTCAAAGCCGAGGATGATGACCTGCTGATGGATGGCTTGGAGGCCGTCGCCTCGCGCATTGTGTTTGTCATCGACTGGAATCGCGCCCGCAAACGCCTCCAAAATTTTGTACGAAAACCTCAGGCGATAACCCTGCTGCGACGTGCCGCGAAGGAGGAATGGGGTCACATGGCCTGGCTGCTGGCGGGCGGGGAACGACTGGTTTTCAATGCCATGCAAGCGGTGGACAGCGAGGCGTTTCGCGTGGGCGATCGCCTTGACGATGTGCTGGGCGAAACGCCCGCGACCGAGTTTCTGCAAGAACTCATGCGCATTTCTACGAGCATGCTGCGCCAGCAACAGCCTGTGGCTCTGGTGGCTGACGAGGCTCGGATGCTGCTGGCCCGCGTGCTGCGCAAACGTACCTTCGAGTTCGACCTGCTGGCGGAGCATGCCGCCTACTGTCATGCGCTCGCGCTGTCACTGTGCGATGCGCTCGAAAGCGGAACTACTGTGGACACAACCCAGAGCGCCAGTCTCGTTGTACGCGCCAAGACCTGGGAGAGACAGGCAGATCACTTGCTCATGGACGCGCGGCAGCGCGCCGGGAGTCAAAAACGATGGATACCCGTGGTGGAGCTGCTGACAAAGGCAGATGATGTGGCGGACGCTCTGGAAGAAGCCATCTTTATCTACTCCATGACGCTGATGGAACCCCTGTCAGGCCTGCCCACGCCAGTCAATGAGGTACTGCGCCGACTGGCCGACACGACGCTTGTCGCAATTCAAGATCAGGTCAAGTCCATCGAGATCGCGCGTCATGTCAGTGAACGAGGTGACCCCGCCGACAGCGAGTTGTTCTTGCAGACGCTTTGGCGCATGTTGCGTGCTGAACGGCTCTGTGATGAGCTGTCGCGCCAGGCCCGCGTGACGATTGTTCGCACCCTCTATGCTTCTCCGACCGGCTTGTTTTTGGCAAGCGATCTGGCCACTACGATCGAGAAAGCGTCGGACGGTCTTCTCGCCGCCGGCTATGCGCTACGGCAGATGGTGTTCACCAAAACAGGGATGGCTGAATGAAATCCGTAACTCACTGGCCCAAACATTTGTATCTGATTGCCAGCGGCAACACGCCCCCGCATCACAAGCCGAACCAAGATAACATGGGGTCCAAAGCCTATAACCTTCTGCGCATGGCAGACATCGGGCTTCCCGTTCCGCCTGCGCTGGTGATTGGAACGCATTACACGCAATCCCCCGACGAGTGCTTGCTGCCGGTGTTCACGGTCGGGCTTCCAGCCCTGGAAGAAGCGACGAGTCTGGTATTGGGCGATGCGCACAAACCATTGATCGTGTCTGTGCGCTCCGGCGCACCTGTGTCCATGCCAGGCATGATGGAAACACTGCTCAACATCGGCCTGTGTGACCAGACCGCTCCGGGTCTGCTGCGCCAAACCGGCAATCCACGACTGGTCTGGGATGCCTATCGACGCTTGATCGCCAGCTACGGCGAGGTGGTGGCGGGCCTGCCGGCATCTCTGTTTGAGGACGAGATCGAACTCGTCACACAGGGGCGCGATGAACGGCTGCTGGACTTCAATGAATTACGCAATTTGAAGCGGCGTTTTCTGACGCTCTACCAGCAGCATGCCGGACAAGCCTTTCCGCAGGATGTCAACGAGCAGTTGTCAGGTGCGATTCGCGCTGTCTTTGCGTCCTGGCAAGCTCAGAAGGCGCAGGAATACCGCAAGCTCAACCAGATTGACCCCTCCATGGGCACAGCCGTAACGGTTCAACGCATGGTGTTTGGCAATAGCGGTGGCCACTCCGGTGCCGGTGTGGGATTCACCAGGGACCCGATGACCGGCGAGCGACGGCTGTGGGTGGATTTCCTGGTCAATGCGCAGGGTGAAGACGTCGTTTCTGGTCGCAGGAACGCACATGGACACCAGGTTCTCACCAATGTGGCGCCGGACGCCTGGCGCAAGCTGGAAGAGTCGGCGCAGGCACTGGAGCGTGAATTCACAGACATGCAGGATTTCGAATTCACTGTTCAGGACGGCGAACTGCACATGTTGCAAACCCGACCCGGTAAACGTACGCCAATGGCAGCGGCCCGGATTGCGCTCGATCTCATGGACGAGGGCCTGATTGACGCCGCCGTCACTATGGAGCGAACGTCGGCATTGCAAGAGGAAGATATTGGCACGGTGCGACTGGCTTCGCAAGGTAACCCCAATTCTCAGGTCCGCCCTCTGGGCCAAGCCATACCAGCTTGCCCCGGCGTGGTATCAGGCGAAATCGCGCTGGATGGCCAACGCGCTGCGGCGCGCAATGCGCAGGACGCCAGCATCGTTCTCGTTCGACAGGATGCGCAGACGGGTGACATCGCTGCCCTGGAATCATCGGTAGGCCTGCTGACGCAGCGCGGTGCACGCACCTCACATGCTGCAGTAGTTGCCAGACAATTGGCAAAGGTCTGCCTCGTGGGCTGTGAAAGCCTCCAAATCGACTTGACAGCACGTTCGGTCCGCTTCGGAGACTTGCTTCTCCACGAAGGGGATGTCATCACCCTTGACGGCAATGAAGGCATGGTCTACCCCGGTGCAGTCGCTGCAGTCATGGTGCCCGATGAAGCGCTGCTGGAACGACTGCGGGTCTTGCGAACGTCGCAGTCCGTGGCCCCCTCGCACCGGAAACACGGCAAATGAATCTTTGCATTGCATCGTTTGCCTGCATGATAATGAGGACGCTTGGGACCTGATGCCTGACGGCATATGGCCGTGTCAGACGTGATCCCCGTCGCCCCACTCATGGCGCCCAAACGGTCTTGATGGCTCGTTATGCTGGGCACGACAACCGCTGGAGTGCATGAACATGGACCTTATTTTTTGGCGCCACGCAGAGGCTCTGGACTGGGTGTTGGGGTGTGATGACATGCAGCGCGGGCTCACGCCACGAGGTGAAAAACAGGCCGCGCGCATGGCGGGCTGGCTCAACCGTCAATTGCCAAAAGGTACCCGGATCGGGGTGAGTCCGGCGCGCCGGGCCGAGCAAACTGCGCAGGCACTCGGCAGGAAATACAAGCTGCGCCCCGAACTTGCGCCTGGAGCCAGCGCATCACAGCTGTTGAAAATGCTGCAATGGTCCGACGCCGATACTAAAATTTTGGTGGTAGGGCATCAACCCATGCTGGGACAGGCGGTCGCCCAGCTGATTGGTTTGCAGACGACGGATTGCACCATCAAAAAAGGGGCGCTATGGTGGTTACGCAATCGCGAACACGAGGCATTGGCCCCGACCTCAGCCATTGTGGTAACCGTGCAGTCGCCAGAATTCCTCTAGCCGACTTTTTGATCTAAGTCGCCATCCCCTCGGTGGCAATTTATTTCACTTTTTTGTTTTGGTGTTTCCTGTTTTGATGGTTGGTACAGCATTCAGTGCGCTCAGGAAGGCCCGATCAGGCATAGCAGCCAGTGCCTTAACACCAGCGCGCAGTAACTCGCTTTTCTTGACCGTGTGAGCGAGTTTGTTGGCGCGCTGTTTCAGCTCGTCCAGAACCGTGTATTCGGTCTTGGGTAGGGTAAAACGGTCACGCACCAGTTTCGATTTTTTGACCTTGACGGGTTTCTCTGTTGTTGGTTTGGCCACGTGTTGCGTCGACTGCGCGGTTCGTCTAGCGGTCGATTTGAGCGGGGCTGCTGTCGTCACGGCATCAGTTGCCTGGCTGGCAGCAGGTGTGGCGGCTGGGTTCTTGGTCGTGGTGGCCATACTTATTCCCTTTTGTTGAACAACAATCAAAGTTTATATCGGTATTGATCCTGCATGCAAGCAATGAACGCAATGATGAGTCAGAATCCATGGTTGCATGGGCCAGATCTACTCCGAAACTTCGCCGATGGAAGCCTTTACCCGCATCGGCCCGCGCGGTGTTATCCCGGCCTTGTCTGTCCAACGGCGACACCACGTAAGAACTCGACAAGTCCACGGTCTGTTTCCAGTTTTGCGACCAGCGCACCCGCTTGCATGACATCACGTGCGGCCCCGAGGCTCAGCTGCAGGCTTGTAGCCTGCAGGTACCAGCGTTTCGTACGCCGCTTGGGTAAATAGGTGCGCAGGGCCTCGATACCGTAGCGCATTCGCTTGGCGAGGATGCGAACACGATGCTGACTGTCGGGGCTGTCGGTGTCCTTGCGCGCGAGCTTCAGTTGCCGATGCAGGCGCACAATGCGGCGCCTGCTCCAGCGCCGCAGGGATACTTTTACTTCAACCCCTGCATCGCCTGGCCCATTCCGCGCAGACAACACTTCCAGCCATTGGGTGGTCGCAAGCAAGCTGGCACCGACCGCTGGCTCATGAAGCGCGTATCGCACAGATTTGCGCTGGAGATTGGCGGCGTGCAGCAAGGACTGTGTCATCGCATGCCACGCGTCTGTGCGCCGAGCATCTCCTGCCGTATAAGCGTCCGCCAGCGGCGGCAGCGTATCGGTCCAAGCTACATCGATATCCCGCAATTCGCCCAAGAAACTCAGAAGCGTGTGCAGTGCCTGCCAGGACGGCATTGCGTCGACCGTCAGGGCTGGTTTGAATAGCCGCAATGCGCTTCGGAAGCGGCGCCAACCGACCCGCGCCTGGTGCACCACTTCAGGATCATCTGAGGTGCGCAGCGCGTTCAGGTTGGCCGTGAACTGGCAAAACATTTCGCGCATTACGCGCCCTGCAGCCGCAGGCAACGACAGATCGTTTGTGAGTTTGGGCGACTGGGCGCGTAGCGGCATGTCGAGGGCATCCTGGGCCAAGGCATAGCCGCGCTCGGCCTTACTCATCGTCAGCGGTAACACTGCGATGGTGCGGGCAATCTGCTGGGCGAGGTCGAACAGCGCTGCCGGCTGGCCTGCCAGTAGTTCAAGCTCCAGCTCGCAAAGGGGGGTTCTTTTCTCGCCCGCCATGATGTGGCCGAGGTCTAGCGCCACCTCAATCATGCTGCCGTCGCGCCGGCGCACCGACCAGCTGATCCGCTCGAAGGTCGTCACAAAGGTTGGTTTCAGCGCCCGAAACACTGTGCCATCAGGGTCAATGCCGGACCACGGCGTGACTTTGAGGACATCCAACGCCAATGTGGCGCTGGGCACGGGTACTTCCCATTCGCCACGCTGGCTCAACGCCGAGTCGCCACGGCCACCGGTCTTGAGGGTCTGCAGCCACTCCGGCTTCGCATCGCTGCCAACGCGCCGTATCCGCAATGCGATGCACTTCTGGCGCAAGATCTGCTCGGGCGTATCGTAGTAGACGTTATGCAAATGCTGGTGAGTCGGCTTGCGCCGCGCCAATACAGGCACCCGAGCCAGTTGCTTTGCCAAGCTCGCTGGGTCAGAGGTTGGCAGCGCCAGTTTTAGCTCAATTTCCTGTGAGCGGTGGTTGAGAGTAGCTAGTTTCATAGGTTCCCCCTGTTTGAAGTACCAGGATGACCTTCATTCGGGGTGAAAGAAAGCGGACTTGCCAACACTCACGCATTCTTTTACGATTCCCTGACGTCAGCGTTAAAGCATGCCTCAATGACGCCACAAGGTCAAGGCGGTCTGACTCGAAAAATTAACAGCAAGTGAGTGTAATTTTCAAAAAGTTGTTGGAGGAAAATCATGTCCAGAAACCTTGACAAACTGAAACGGCTGCACAAGAAGCTGCTGGTTCGTTATGGGCCAGATGATGCGATGGTCTTGCAGGTAAAACAAGCACTTGAGTCCCGTGAAGCTATTGAGTCCAAACAATCATGGTGGTTCGCCTCCGAGCGTCGCTCGGGTCGGGACACTGAACGTTATGGAAATGCCGTAACAGGCGGTTGAAGTCCGGATCAAATATTTCGGACGATGCATGAAGCTCATTACCTGGAATATCCAATGGGGGCGCGGGGCCGATGGCCGGGTGGATCTTGACCGGATCGTGGCCCATGCACGCCGAGTGGCCAACTTCGACGTGTTGTGCCTCCAGGAGGTATCCGCCGGTTACCCCGAACTACAGGGTTGCGATGGCAGCGACCAGTTCCAGGGCTTGGTCGATCGTCTGCCGGGGTATGCTGGGATCACAGGCGTGGCCACGGACACCCCCCATCCACCCAGTGGTCGGCGCACCTTTGGCAACATGATTTTTTCGCGCTTTCCGGTGCAGCAGGTGTTCCGCCATCTGTTACCTTGGCCAGCCGACCCGGGCGTTCCCAGCATGCAACGGATCGCCTTGGAGGTCACACTCGACACGCCGTTGGGTTTGGTACGTGTCACCACCACCCACCTTGAATACTATTCCTGCAGACAACGCGCATCTCAGGTTGAGCGGCTGCGCGAATTGCATCAAGAAGCCACCGCCCAGGCAGGGAGCGTGCGACCAGGTCCGGTATCCGAAGGCCCGTTTTTCTTCGTGCCACGTGCTGCATCAGCGATCCTGACCGGTGACTTCAACTGTCGGCCCGAGTCCACTGACCGGACGCGGCTGCTCGCCGCGATCGAGGATGCCACGCCACCTTACTGTGACGCCTGGGAAATCACTCATCCCGGTGAGTCCCATGCCCCGACCGTGGGCCTGTATGACAAGATTCAATGGCCCGACCCGCCGTTCACCTTCGACTTCATCTTTGTTAGCCGGGACTTGGCACCCCGCCTGAGAGAAATGCGGGTGGACGCGACAAGCAACGCATCTGACCATCAACCGGTATTGCTCGTATTAGCCTGAATCTGGGAGTCGACCTCTTCTCGGATTCGTCAAAAAATTATGGATCTTGACTTATCTGCAGCAGTGGACACATTCTTGCCAATGTGCGTTTTTTCGTAAGAGTTGGACGTAGGCTGACTCATAAAGCCGCACGCGTCAAATAAGTAAATTGTTTCAAAGTCGATTTGTTCAATTTGACGAAATTTTGTGTCTGAATGTGGGCTAAAAAGGCATGGTATCTACGGTTGCCTTTGGGGATCTTTCAGTCAACAACCCACAAATTTCGAATGACGGCGGTTAGTCTTCAACGGTAGATTGAGGAACAGTGCTTAACTCCCGATCAACTGACTCGGGAAGACTGAAAGCGCCTCGTCACTCAAACATTAACATCTACCTTTTCTCCGTTATTTGGGGGAAATTTTGCATTCAGAACCCACTCATGTGCAAGCGCCACGGCTTCTTGTCGTTGATTTCCTTCGAGATCGAACCGGTAGTCCTGCAGTACCAGTGACACACCGACCAGTGCGTCACGAAAATCATTCAGCGCATGAACAAGCTCGGCCATAACTACACTGGAACTATCAGGAAAATTGAAATCAGTCACGATACCTCGCACCAATTAAGTTGGTCAGAACGTTTCCCAATCGGAATCCCCACCGTTCAGGGCATTGATTGAGGGAGATAAAGACTTTGCAGGTGCAGCTAAGGTCTTCGTTTTGCTATTGAGTGCAGGTTTTTTTACTACAGGAATGTTATGGGGTTTGGCTGGTTGCGTTACTGACTTTAGTCGAGGGCTCGTTGTCGTATGGGATGTGCGGCTGTAAGACGTCAGAATATCGTCGCTGGCCGATAATTTAAAAACGGCCACAACCTGCACCAACTCCTGCGACTGGGATTTGAGACTACTAGCGGCTGCGGCCATTTCTTCCACTAGCGCTGCATTTTGTTGCGTGACCTGATCCATCTGCACAACCGCCTCGCCTATCTGCGAGACACCAGAACTTTGTTCGCTGCTGGCCGCACTGATCTCGCCCATAAGATCAGTGACGCGTTTGATGGCGCTCACAACCTCGGTCATGGTGGCGCCGGCTTGATCGACCAGGATGGATCCTTGCTCCACACGTTCCACGCTCGCTCCAATCAGGCTCTTGATTTCCTTTGCAGCTTCGGCCGAGCGACCGGCCAAGCTGCGAACTTCACTGGCCACCACGGCAAAACCACGGCCCTGCTCTCCGGCACGCGCCGCCTCCACCGCAGCGTTCAGCGCCAGAATGTTGGTCTGAAAGGCGATGCCGTCAATCACACTGATGATGTCAAAAATTCTCTTGGACGAATCGTTAATATGCTTCATGGTATCCACCACCTGGGCCACCACTTCGCCACCTTGGATAGCCACGCTGCTGGCGCTTTTGGACATCTGGTTGGCCTGTCGTGCATTGTCCGCATTCTGTTTGACAGTGGCGCTAAGCTCTTCCATCGAGGCGGCAGTTTCTTCCAAAGCGCTCGCCTGACTTTCGGTGCGGGCACTGAGGTCGTGATTACCTTGAGCAATCTCGGCGCTGGCGGTGGCTACGCTTTCGGACCCCTGGCGAACGGAAGCCACCACTTTGCCCAAGCTAGTCTGCATTTCAGAGAGGGCACGCAGCAATTGCGCCACTTCATCCTTGCCGACCACATGGATAGGGTGGCTCAGGTCACCTTGAGCCACGGCATGAGCTGCATCGAGCGCCTGGCTCAACGAGCGAGTGATGCCGCGCACCAGGGCCAGGCCAAAAATAAAGGCAAATAACACGCCAGCCACAATGGATCCGATTGCCAACAGGCGGATATTGTCATAACGGGCTACAGCAGTGTCGAACTCCTGCTTGGCCACGTCGAGCTGGAGTTTCATCAGGGCCTCGATACCCGCACTCACCGGCTGATATAGCGGTCGGATTTTTTCAAGTGAGAGACGCTTAGCTTCCTCCAAATCATTGGCACGTAAGGCTGCTACAGCCGGACGCAAGCCATCCTGCACGAATTGAGCACGATCCTCAGCTAATTTTTTGGCGATCTTTGCCTCATCAGGTGTCAACATAGTGGCCATGTACGCGGCCCAGACTTTGTTGATGGTGGCGATGTTGGTCTCTACCTCTGCAGTATTTTTGTAAATTTCTTCGGGTACAGGATTGATCAGGCTGTTAGCAATAGTCAACCGGTTGCGAAGCGTCAGCCGATTGATGTCGGCAATCTGGCCCATCGGCACGGTCCGGTCTTCATACACCGTTTTGAGCGCGTCATTCGACTTACTGATGCCAGACAGGCCAATCAAACCGATGGCAATGAGCAGCACGGACAGAATGCCGATTAGTATGACTATACGCGTGGATATTTTGAGGTTGTTCAAGATGTGTTTCTCGTAGCAATGATCATTCAGGTAGTGATAACTCGCATGGTCTGCTTCTGCTGAGGATCGCCATACGTCGTGGGGTCTGCTGCCCGCAGCCGGAAGACTGTTGCCACGCAATCCAACATCCGACAGCGGGCGACCCCATACTTTCCTGGTCAGGTTTTTGAGTTAATTTCGGTGACGCAGAAGGATGGTCGCAGTGAAGGAAAGCTTCAATGGAATTTAGATAAATAAGTAACAAATTATGTTACTTATTTATGAAATTTTTATTACAAAAATCTTGGCAAAGCCGGGTCGTTTCCTGCGCCCTGGTTGTGGACCCCATGAATGAGCGTGTCGCCAAAATATCTGCTTTTCTGGCGGAAAAAGAGACCGTTCTAATACCCTCACTGCACAGCTTTGGCCGTGCAGTGAGGCCCCCATTGGCATCAAGTGAAGCAAACGTATAAACAACAGAGGCATAGATAAATTCGATCATATTTGCCGTGAGTTTCACAGGAATTAATCCTTGGACTCCCAAAGCAGCGTCGATATAACACAGGTACGTACCATCTTTTCTGCCTCCACAGATTCCTTGGCCTCCATGGACGTGAAAGTGATTCCACATCTTTGGTGTGCTAACAGAATTCCTTGGTCGTAAAGCTATGAATTCTGGCATCGACGAGCTCAAATTCAGAGTCACAGAGCAACCCAAACCTGGATCTTATTTGGATATCTGATTTGGTATGGCAGCTAGTAGTGAAAGATCAAGGAGAACCTGCCAAAACAAGGGCAAACCTTTATACTAAATCCACAAAACTTTCGAAAGGACTTACCATGTCCAAATTTATCGAGCTTACCAAAGCTCTTGTACCCAGTTTCAAGTCCCAAAGGGCTCTTGACAATGCATACCTTGCTGAAGCCATCAACCCATATGATTTTGAGCGGCGAATGCAAGACATTGATGTTCAGTCTCGCAACGCGGCACAGTGGCTGTCTTTCAGACTGAGTGTGCGGTGATGGAGTTAAGGTCGCCGCAAAGCGCTACTGAATCACCATCAATATTCGAAAAAACATCTGCGCAAATGCTTGGACTACCTTTTGATGTAGCACGAGAGCAATATGCGAATGCGGTTCGAGTTGGACTTATTGAATGCTCTATGCTCAACTGGGCAAAATTTGAACGATCAATCAGTTTGATAGAAAAGCTGATGTTGGGACCTTGGGCTCGCCAAGTCTGAAGCAATCAATCAGTTTTACAAGCTAAAAATTGTTAACTGAATTTAGCTTTTCCGGATACATGTTGACGCCAGCGCGGTCGGTGTCCATCTCCATGACTTATGCCAAAACATTGGCACTGCTGGACAGTCTATGGAGTGATAAGTGGATATCGAGCTCGGTGAAATTGATTGCGCTGCGTGGTTCTTTGCAGATGTTACGCCCATTGCCTTGAGCCTGTCGACTGGCTGACAGCGATTCAATCAATGCCGCCACTGCGTTTCTGGTTGTTCAACACCCAATGGCCGTCCGCCTAGATACTCACCTTCGTCGGAATGCCAAGCTCATAACATAGAAACCATTAAACTGAATCGGTGAAACCCTGGGGCGGTAGCACTTATTGCCTTCTTTGATGCAGTCACGTTACAACTGTACTTTTTGAGGTTTGCAGTCAACACAAAAGAACATTGGCGAATTTAGATATCGTTTGATAATTCCGTTTTTTTTCAATCTGTGATTCCCACACTTGATGCAACTGATCGTTTCTCCCGTTCCCCCTACTCCTTGAAATGGCGATCCATTCGTCTTTGATGTGTATCGCAAACCAGTTGGTGAGATGACTGTTTCTTCGTCTTTGTACATTTTGCCTAGACTGTGTTTAGTTGTTCTATTTTGATCACACATGGTTTCATTTATGTGACGCTGAAATACCCTACCTCAGCAACTCCAGTGCAGAAAATTCAAACAGTCTTGCCAATTTCGTCCATTTTCCCTTTGATGCTCATCCGGTCGAGCGAAGACGTGGGCAAGGAAACAAAAAGTTCAATACGCTTGCGCAGGTTTGTGGCCGCATTCATGAATGCGTGATGCTTTTCCTCCTGACTGCCGTCTACTTTTGATGGATCCGCGATACCCCAATGAGCAGATATTGGGTGACCTGGCCATGTCGGCCATTGCTCTTGCGCCGCATCGTCGCAAACTGTTAGTACATAGTCCATCTCGGGTGCGTCTGGAGATGCGAATTCATCCCACGACTTACTGCGCAGACCATCAGTGCATAAGCCAATTTCTTGAAGAAAATCTATGGCCATTGGATTTACCGCTCCTGTCGGAAAACTTCCTGCAGAGAAAGCTTTGAAACGACCATTGCCCAACGCATTCAATTGGGCTTCCGCCAAGAGGCTGCGTGCTGTATTGTTGTTACACAGGAAAAGAACGTTGAAGACTTTGTCGCTCATGAGTCAGCTTTCGGGTTGTCAATAAAAAGATTTACAAGCGGCCGGCGTGGGGGCTCCACAACATTCGGCTGAAGTTCTGTCATCATTTCAAGATGTAACATGTCAGCAGCATTCTGTCAGAATAGGTAATGCGTTTGAACATCAAATAAATGTCTCTGCTGCATCATTTATTTCATATCGCCTCAAAAAAAGTCTACTGAAACACGCTTAATCTGGTAAATAGAACACTCGTCGAGTGCTGCCTTTAATTGTTATAAAACGCAGACTAAAACAGAATTCATCATTTTGATGGCTTCAATTTGAGTGAATATTGAAAGTGGGTCGGTACTCCGTGAGGCAAATTGAAAGGGCATAAGGAGAGTTGAAGTCGCACCTCTTACTAAAGAAGTTTTTTGCAACCCAGAACGCTTGCGAATAAAAGTGACTGATTTCACCACTGCCAAAACCTCAAATGGAGTTGAGGAAGATTTGATTCGCATCAAAAATTCGATCCAATAACAAAGTCGCTAAAAGCGCAGACTTGATAAAATTCAACTATTCTCTAAGGGAAATACAATGTCCAGACACCTCTCCAATCTGAAACGACTTTGCATCAAATTGCAGCTCCGATTTGGAGAAGACGATGCCTTGTATTTGCAAGTCAAGCATGAACTTGAGTCGCGAGAATCCATCGAGTCCATGAAGCCCACCACACATCAAGACTGGGCGACCCCCTACCGCAAGCACATCAAAAGTGAAAGTTTTGCAAACGCTCGCTATTAACTTCTTTGCATCAAACTGCACCATAAAGGTATCCTGACATCAGGAGTTCGAAGCAAATTCCTATTGCGGTCAATGCACGCTACGTTTGCAGATCGTCACAAAACTTTTGCCTCAACAGCCACGAGCTGAATTGCAAGCTCGACGAGTTCATTTCCGGATAGATTAATGGAATGCAGACTTCAAGCCACTACCCGTGGACGCGACTGAGCCCAATCAGGCAAAAATTTAGCCGAACGCCCTTACCCCAACGGATATGTAACAAGTTTGTCACAAGTCAGTTACATAATTTACTGTCTTAATTTCTGATTGCGTTTTTAGTGTCACGTGCTTTCCTCCAGCGTTTTCAGAAATATCTCAAAAACCTGATTCCCTTAAAAGCAAATCGGCCGGTTGCGGCCGTTGTGGCACTGTCGTTGATCCTGCTGACGGCAACTTGGAGTATGACCTGGCAGCGGCTCAACGCTGAACTGGATACGGTCAACCACAATTCGCAGGTCCGACAGGAAAGTCTGGCCGTCATCATTGCAGAGAATCTCCGCCAGGTGCTTGACCGTGGATCGTTATTGGCGATGGTCTCGGCGGAGTGGTTCGAGGGCAACCGCAAAGACACCACGAACCGGCTGTCAGCCATGCTTTCGGCTGATCGATCTTTTCTACGCATCGCCCTCTACGATGAGAAATATCAGCGGGTTTATGCGTCTTCTCCCGCGACCGATAGCGACGAACTTGTCAAAGCAATTCGCGCCACGCTGGTAGAAGCATTGGGCGACAAGACGCCCAGTTTAAAGGTTGCGCCGTTATCCCAATCCGCCGAGAAGGTGTGGCAGGTACCTCTCTTGTTTCCGGTCATTGGCAGTAATGGCGAAATTCGGGGCATCTTTTTGGTGGTACTCGACCTGGGTTACTTCCTTCGCTTGTATCAAGATATTGACATCGGTCGCTCGGGGGCGATACAAATCCTTCAGCGCACTGGTGAGGAAATCGCCAGGGCGCGCCAGGGCGGTCTGGAAGTGACTTTGGATCCGTGGAAAGCTAGCCGTTACAGGCTTGCCGAAAACAATAACGGCACCCTGCAAGCCAATCTTTTCGGGGATGGTCGCGTCTATCTGGCCAGCGTCAATCACCTAGTGCGTTACCCATTCCTTGTCGTGATCAGCCGTGAAATGAAAGAACTGCAGTCTGAATATGCGGTCAATCGCTCCCGCTTCCTGATGATTCTGTGGATACTCACAACCGTCGTCTTGGGCGCGACTTTTTGGATCACCCGCGTCATAAGGCGTCAGGAGCAACTTTTCGCAGCACTGGAGGCCGCCGATCTGGGTAAGCGCGAACTCATCTTTCAACTGGAGGACGAAAAACGCAGTGCTTTTAATCTGGCTTCTCACGACCATTTGACAGGACTGCCCAACCGCCGAATGTTCCACGAACTGGGCGCCAGCCACATCGCGCAGGCTAAGCGAAGTCGCCAACATTATGGGCTGCTGTACCTTGATCTTGATCGATTTAAAAACGTCAATGACACACTTGGCCATCATGTCGGAGATCTGCTCTTGCAGACCGTCGCTACGCGATTGCGCGCAGCCCTGAGGGAATCAGACGTGATCGCCCGCATTGGTGGCGACGAGTTCACCATCCTTCTGTCCGGTCTGGATAATGTCGATGACATGGCCGTCATTGCCAACAAGATAGTTGAGCTAATCAGCCGCCCCTGCACTAATCTGGACGGCCACGAAATACAGGTCAGTCCCAGCATCGGAATCGCCGTTTTCCCGAGAGACGGACATAACATGGAAACCCTCTCCCGCAACGCAGATACGGCCATGTATCAATCCAAGCGTGCGGGTCGAGGTCGATTTACTTTCTATGACCCGACCCTTAACGCCACCAGCGATCGGTCCTTCGATCTGGAACAACGACTGCCGCGAGCAATCGCAGAGAACGAGTTGATTCTGCATTTCCAACCCAAAGTCCGGCTGTCAGATTTTCGTATCGTCGGCCTGGAGGCGCTGGTTCGTTGGCAGCATCCGGAATACGGTCTGATATATCCCGGTGAGTTCATTCCCATGGCTGAGATCACGGGTCTCGACGTTGCGCTCGGCGACTGGGTTGCGAATGCTTGCTGCCAGCAACTGGCAAACTGGCAAGCTGAAGGACTGGACCCGGTTCCCGTGGCGATCAATGTCTCGGCGCGACAGTTGCGCGATGAGCAACTCCCGGAACGCATCACCGCCTACCTTGCAGCCCACGGGATAGCTGGCAATCTCCTCGAAGTGGAAATCACCGAAAACAGCCTCGTGGAGTCCATTGAGATAGCCACCAAAGTGCTGGGCACCCTTGCACGCATCGGCGTGAGCATCGCACTGGATGACTTCGGCAAGGGTTACTCCAGTCTTGCCTACATCCGCACGCTGCCGATTCATGTGATCAAGATCGACAAGTCTTTCATCAACGATATTCGAAACAATCCGGATGATGCCGTTATTGTTGCGTCCATTGTGACCCTTGCCCACAGCCTGAAAATGAGGGTGGTTGCCGAGGGTGTTGAGCTAATGGACCAACTGATCCACCTCAAGACCATCGGCTGCGACGCGGTTCAAGGGTATTTTTTAAGTCGTCCGATGCCTGCCGAGGCCGCTCGCCAACTGATCATTCAAGCAACCCTGATTCCGCACTCATGAATACTTCTTTCAGAACATTGCTTTTTGGTCTGGCTGCACTTTTTGGTTTGGGATCAAGCCCGGCGGCAGTTTGCGACAACCCGAAACCTCTGCGTTTTTCTCTGATCCCCATGAAAAATGCCGAGGTTCAACTTGCAGAATACCGTCCACTCATCCAAGTACTGGAAAAAACTTTGAAACGGCGGATTGAGATCGTTCACGCTACGTCTTACGGTACGGTCATTGAAGGATTGCTGGCCGGCAGCATTGATCTGGCAGAACTGGGACCTGCATCCTATGCCCAAGCCAAAGACCGGGATCCTGCTATCACTGCCTTTGCAACGCCTGTCCAGCACATCGGCCCCTATACCGAGTCGGGCTCAAACTACCGATCACTGCTCATTGTCCGCCGCGACAAGGGCTACGACAACCTTGCCAGCCTACGCGGGACAAACGTGAGCCTGATCGATCCAGCAAGCACCTCGGGCGCCCTGCTGCCACGACACGCCTTCACCAAGCTCACGGGCGTACCCCTAGAACACTATTTTCGCCAGGTCACCTTCGCCGGCACCCATGATCGAGCTATCCAGGCGGTGCAAAAAGGCATCGTGGATGCGGCCTTCGTCTCCAGTATTCGGCTGGACGAAGCCCTGCGCAACGGCAGCCTGCGTTCGGGTGAAGTTAATGTTTTATGGAAGTCGTCACCCGTTTCCTATGACCCCTTTGTCTATCGTGGTCAGCTTTGCCAACCCCTGATCGACAGCATCAAACAGGCATTTTTTCAGGATAACGCAACGCTGAAAAACATGTTTTTAAAAATTAACATTGAAGGCTTCGGCAGCGTCAGTGATGATGATTACCGTGAAATCAGGGAAATTTATGGTAGTCGTCCGTAGGCGGCAAAAGTAAGGGTGTAAGAGGCGCTAACTCGACGTCAGAAGAATCGTAAATTAACCGGAAACTCAGGTTCGACCTATTTGTCAGCTCGTTGTTAGGGCTGCGGTGCTGCACACATCGTACCGGGTCTTGTTTCAATGATCATGGCGATCTGCCTGGGTACCTGGCTCAGGCGTTAAAGGCAGATTTCGAATGCTATTTCCAATTATGTTTCAGCGCACTGATTTTTGGACCGACTCTCTGCACTGGCCGACTTTACCTAGCTTAACTTGGCGACCTTCGAAATGCTTGAGTGCAGCGTAGGTCATGACGCCAATAAGGGTGGCACCTACCAAAAAGGCCCCGTACGCCAGCGGCCACGGCATGCCTTGCGTCATCATGGAATACTCGGACATGCCGCCCATGCCGGCCAGAATATTGATCGGCATAAACACGACGCCAAAGACGGTCAGTTGGTTGATGCGCCTGTTCTGGTTGATGTTGATGAAGCCGATGGTGGCATCCATCAAGAAATTGATCTTGTCGAACAAGAATGCCGTATGGCTATTCAGGGAATCGATGTTGCGCAATATCTGCTTGGCATCTTCAAACTGGGCCGGCGACATTATTTTGCATCGCATCAGGAAGTTAATGGCCCGCTGGGTATCCAGAATATTGCCGCGAATGCGGCCATTGAGATCTTCTTCTTCGGCAATGTCGCCGAGGATCGCGGCGGCCTCCCGGTCACTCATTGATTGACTCAGGACCTGCCGACCAACCTCGCCGAGGGTGGTGTAGATATCTTCCAGAGAATCTGCCGAATATTCGACATCGGCCCCATAAAGGTCGAGCAATAAATCAATGCAGTCAGACACATAGCCCGGTTGCGTTCGAGCGCGCCGACGTTGCAACCGGAAGACCGGAAGTTCTTCGTTTCGCAATGAAAACAAAATTCCCTGGTGCACGATAAAGGCTACGGGAACGCTGCGTGAGTTGCCTTCACGATCCAGCAAAAAATTAGAGTGAAGATGAATTTCTCCATTCTCTTCAATGTGATAGCGCGAACTCACCTCGAGGTCAGTCACATCGCCAGGATCCGGTAGCGCCAGACCAAAATGCGCACCTACATAGGTCCGCTCTGCTTTGGTTGCGTTAAGCAGGTCAATCCAAATGGGCTGGACGCCTTCCAGATTCTTGCGACTGGCAATCGGGATTTGTCGGAGTCGCCCGGCAATCAACTCAAAAGCATTCATCTGGCTTTCGTCGAAGGCAGGTTCGCGGCTACCGACAAGTTGCTCACGGCGCATGTCGGAAACCTCCCACAACACGTCATTTTCCCGCCCTTCCGGGATCTGTTCCCAGAGAAGCTTGGCATCGTCCACCGGTAAGGCTTCCAGGATGCTGCCGATTTCTCCTGCTGGCAATTGGGTCATCAGGTTGTGCAGTTCCGCCAGATGCTGTCGTTGCACAAGGGTTTCGACAATGTCCTGACGCGGCATGGTTTGACCATGGACTATGCCTTCTACCAGTTTTTGCTTTGTGAGCATGGCTGATACTTTTTCTAGGGACATAGACAGACTTCCGGTGGTAGGGACTTGATTCAAGTTTGAGTTTACCGCCCCGATCAGACTCCCTTGGCATTTTCAATCCCGCCCAGTCGAGAAATGATATGACCAGCGATTCAAGCTTTAAACACGCTACATGTGGCAAGGGGGTGCTGCGAGAGCTGCATTTTCTGAAACCAAACGACAGGGATCGGTCGAAGCAGCTATTCACCAGCCAAACTTGTATTCGCATAAACGCAGCACAAGCCACGGTTATGTAAAAAAATTTACTTCCCGTGGTGAACGGATATTTCGTCTTCTGTAGCGCCGGTGGCGAATGCCCATCGCGCGTATTCGCAGGCTGGTCAAAGTCGCATCAGCACCAGACCGGTGAGCACAAACGTTCCAGCTAGCAGCCCGTGGCGAAGTCGTCCTTCGCCAAACCATAGGCTGCCGATCAATACGACAAAGATCACCGAGCATTCCCGCAGTGCTGCCACCATGGCAATGGGGGCTTGGGTCATGGCCCATAGCACGGTGGCATAGCCGGTGGTAGAGCACAGCGCCCCGAGCAAGCCGATGCGCCAGTGCGTGCGAAAGTAGTTTTTCATCTGGCTGCTGCGTTGACGCCAGTGGATTGTCAAAATGATCAGCGGCTCCAGCACGCACAGCAGAAATGCGTAGGCCAAGGGGTTGCCTGATTTTCGCGCGCCCTGTCCATCAACCAGCGAGTAGGCGACGATAGCCAGCACATTCCACAATGCGGCCTGCGCTGACGGGTGCGCCAGGACGTAACGCAACGACTGGCCTGCCAGTGCGCCCATGCTCAGCACGCCCGCGCTGATGCATAGCACCCCGGCTACGCCAGCCCACCCCAAGGTCTCCCCTAGCAACGTAGTTGCAACCAGCGCAATGAGCAGTGGTGGCAAGCCTCGCATCAGTACATAACTGACAGCCAGTTGCCCGCCTTCGTAAGCCCGCATCAGGCCGGCAATGTAGAGGGTGTGCAGAAGCGCCGAGGTCCCGGCATAAGGCCAACTGTCGGCAGCAGGCAACCCGGTGAACATCAATCCGATTAACCCAATGGCACCGCTGCAGGCATGCAGCAACAAGGTGTACAAGCCCTTGTCGCCTGCGCCTTTGATCAGGGCGTTCCAGCTGGCGTGCAGCAGGGCCGCCGCCAGAATCGCGGCGGCTACCCCTGCACTTAAGGTGCTGGTATCAGGCTGCACATTCAGCATGCAAGGCGATGGCGATTCGATCGATGGCCCACCAGAGGTCGTCTTCATTGACGTTCAAGGGCGGCGCCAGTACCAACACGTTGCCTTGCCCGACCTTGAAGGACAAGCCCTCGCTCAGACATCGGTACAGCACGGCTTCCGCCAGGTCAGCCGCATCGCGTGTGCCTATGTCGCAGAGTTCGATCCCCACCAGCAGGCCTGCCCCCCGTACTTCGGCAATGACGGGCAATGCAGCGGCCAATTGTTGGAGTCGTTTCACCACCTCTTTGCCCAGACGCTGGCTGCGTACCAGTAACTGTTCTTCTTCAATCACGTCCAGCACAGCCAGTCCGGCAGCGCAGGCCATTGGATTTTTCTCATGGGTGTAATGCCCCAAAGAAATATGTTGCCCCACATCGAAGTCGGCGCGTGCAATCAGGGCGGCCAGTGGCATGCTGGCGCCGCCCAAGCCCTTGCCGATGACCAGCATGTCAGGCTCTATCCCGTAGCGCTCCACGGCGAACATATGTCCTGTGCGGCCCAGCGCGATAGGGATTTCGTCCAGAATCAGCAAGGCGCCATGACGGTGGCAGATCTGACGCAGCCGTCTGTAATAGTCAGTGGGCGGTACTTGGACATCGGTGCAGCGCACAGTTTCCACAATCACGGCAGCCACATCACCTTCTTTTTTCAGGCAATAGTCGATGTAATCCACGCAACGCAAGGCACATTGACCAGCGCAGCCAAACGCACAATTGCGCGGGTCGCAGGGCGGGACATGCTCGGCACCGGGCAGCAAGGGGCCAATGCCCCGGCGGAAGACGGCTTCGCCGCCAATCGAAATGGCATCCAGTGACGCGCCGTGAAAGGAGTCCCACATCGAGATCGTCTTGAAGCGCCCGGTCACCAGGCGTGCCAGCTTAAGTGCCATGCCGATGGCGGCCGTTCCGCCGGGTGCGAACAGCAATTTGGCGTTCTCAATCGGTGCTGCCGTACACAGGCGACGCGCCAGATCAATCGCGGGTCGGTTGGTGTAGCGACGGGGACTAAAGGGTAAATGCTCCAGCGTGTCGCGCAGGGCGGCCAGAACTTTGGGGTGGCCGTAGCCAATCTGGTGCAGGCTGTTGCCGTGAAAGTCCAGAATGCGTCGCCCGGCCACATCCGTGAGCCAGGCGCCCTCGGCTCCCGTCAGCGCATTAAGACAAGGCGTGGACATGGACTGGTGCAGAAACCAGCGCTGATCTTCTTCCAGCCACTGACGGGTAGTGTCGTCCAGATGGGCGTCTTGCCATGCCTGGCGGCGGGCGCCCAGGTTGACATCACCCTCGGCCCGGTCAAATTCAGCAACCATGGCTAACACCCGCCAGTTCTCCATCGCGCAGCATCCGTTGCCGCCCGCCTTGCGCGTGGGCATACAGCGCCTCGGCACAACCAATGGCATTGCCTTGTTCCAGCATGTCCACAATGGCACTGTGCTCCTGGGCAAAGTGCGGGATGGCCATGGGCGCCATTAAGTTGCGTTTTCGAAACAGCGCCAGCTGTTTGGCCAGTTTGCGGTAAGTGTCTGTCAGCGTCCGGTTGCCTGTCATGGCGATGATCTGGTCGTGAAAGTCCAGATTCAGGATGTGGAACTGTTCGACATCGTTGTTGTCAACCGATTTCATTTGTTCGGTGAGATGACGCAATGCACCCAGTTGCTCCGCGTTGATGCGTCCGGCCAACAAGCGCCCCGCTGTAGCGTCCAGCCCGGCACGAACTTCGTAAAGCTCGGCAGCCTCCCGCAATTCGACAACGCGCACAAAGACACCCCTGTTTTTTTCCTGATTAATCAGCCCTGACTCCTCCAGCAGACGAAAGGCTTCACGCAAGGGACCGCGTGAAACGCGAAAACGTTCGGCCAGCGCCACTTCGTTGAGTTTGACGCCCGGTGCCAGTTCGCCTGAGAGGATGAGGCTCTCAACGGAGTCGGCCACCAAACGTGTGAGCGAGGTGCTTTGCACCAGTGATAGCACGTTGTCTAAGGGGACAGGTGTTGCGCGTTGCATGAGATTTTCCTTGTTGTCGATTCGGGCAGTATAGGGCAGCGAATCATTTTGTATATTGTCAACAATCTGTCACAAAGAGCCATTAAGCTGACGGAAGTGCTGTGAATTTGGCTCGTCAATTTCATTGAATTGAAGTGGCTGCACAGTTTCAACTGCCCTTTTTTGGAGAAACAGAATGCAATTCAAACGTCTAGTTCGCAGTCTTGCTACTGCCAGTCTGGCCTTGGCGGCCATCATGCCGGCCTTTGCCCAGAAGACAGTGCTTAATGTGTACACCGCATTGGAGACAGATCAGTTGAAAGCGTATCAGGAGTCCTTCAATAAGACCCATCCCGATATTGAGATCAAATGGACGCGCGATTCCACCGGCATCATCACAGCCAAGCTACTGGCCGAAAAAAGCAAGCCCGTAGCTGACTTTGTCATCGGTGTAGCAGCCACCAGCATGGTGGTTTTTGAGCAGGAAGGCATGCTGCAACCTTATGCACCGGCGCATCTGAAGTCGCTCAATCAGCGTTTTCGTGCGACGTCCAATCCACCCGCCTGGGTGGGTATGAATGTGTGGGGGGCGGCCATTTGCTACAACCTGATTGAGCTGCAAAAACAAGGCCTGCCCCGAATCGAAAGCTGGAAGGACCTGTTGCGCCCCGAGTTCAAAGGCAAGATCGTCATGCCCAACCCGAATTCATCGGGCACAGGTTTTCTGGATGTGACCGCCTGGTTGCAGATGTTCGGTGAAAAAGGCGGCTGGGACTATATGGACAAGCTCCATGACAACGTCGCCGTCTACACGCATTCGGGCTCCAAGCCCTGTGTGATGGCGGGTAATGGCGAGTTCCCGGTGGGCATTTCTTTTGAATACCGCGCCAACGCCATTCGCGCCAAGGGGGCACCGATTGACATCGTGTTCCCCAAAGAAGGCCTGGGTTGGGATATTGAATCATTCGCCATCGTGAAGGGCACACCGCGATTCGATGCTGCCAAAAAGCTGGCTGACTGGGCCTCAAGCCGTGAGGCCAATGAGTTGTATGCCAAGAACTTTGCCGTGGTGGCATGGCCTGGTATCACGACACGTCTGAAGTATGTACCCGCCGACTATGAGCAGCGCCTGGTCAAAAACGATTTCGAAAAAATTGGCAAAAAGCGCGCTGCGGTGCTGGCCGAATGGCAGAAACGCTATTCAACCAAATCCGAGCCGAAGAAGTAATTGAGTTGTTTCGTCCTGCGAACCATTGAACGGGTGATCTGCCATGGCGCATCTTGAAATCAAGCAATTAAGTAAGCGTTTTGGTGGCTTCACTGCACTCGACCGTATTGAGTTGAGCGTCGCGCAGGGCGAGTTCGTTGTTTTGCTGGGCCCTTCGGGCTGCGGCAAAACCACGCTGTTGCGTGCCATCGCCGGACTGGAGCGTCAGGACAGTGGCCAGATATGGCACGCGGGTCGCGATATTTCCCATGCCCCGCCTGCGCAGCGGGACTACGGCATCGTTTTCCAGTCCTATGCCTTGTTTCCCAACCTGACGGTGGGCGACAACGTGGCGTATGGCCTCAAAAGCCGTCGTACGGGACATGCCTTGGGGGCGGTGGGTGCGCAACAGCGTGTGGCCGACATGCTGGTACTGGTGGGCTTGCCGGGTATCGAGGAAAAGTACCCCACCCAACTCTCCGGCGGGCAGCAGCAGCGCGTGGCCCTTGCACGCGCTTTGGCCACGTCGCCGCATCTTTTGCTACTTGATGAGCCCTTGTCTGCGCTAGACGCCATTGAGCGCGTGCGTCTGCGCTCCGAAATTCGACAGTTGCAATCCAAACTGGGTATTACCACGCTGATGGTGACGCACGACCAGGAAGAAGCCCTGTCGATGGCTGATCGCATCGTGGTCATGAAGAACGGTCAGATTCAGCAAATCGGTACACCGCAGGACATTTACCGTGCGCCATGCAACGATTTTGTGGCGGACTTCATTGGGCGTGGCAACCTGCTGGACGCCACCTCACAAGACCAGGCCGTATTCAAATTCGGCAGAGTAAGTTTGCGCTGCGCCAGCGCCGGGCTGGGCCATGCGGCGCACCGCTTTTATGTGCGACCGGAAGATATTTGCCTGCACAGCATCACCGATACGACAGAAAACAGCTTCACTGCCACGGTGAAAAAAACTGAATTCATGGGCTCCAGTTACCTCGTCACGCTGGATGCGGACATGGAACAAAACAAACCCCTGGTGGCACAGTTTTCCAGCAACTACCTTGAAGGGCGCCCCATTCATCCAGGTGCGTTGCTGCGGTTGAGCATTCCTGCCGAGCACCTGCGTTCGATGCCGCAATCCTTATGAACACAAGGGTGTTGCCAAACATCGGCGTTGGCGTTTCGCGCAACTGGGGCGCGTATTGGCCTGCGGGCCTGCTGCTTTTGAGTGCGGCTGCCTTGTGCGTTTTCATGCTGGCTCCACTGGGCACCTTGCTGATTGGTAGCGTGCTTGATGAACAGGGGCATTTGAGTTTGACGCGGTTTGTCAACTTTGCCAGCACCCCCGGTGTAGGCACTGCGACCTGGAACACCTTGTGGATTGCCACACTGGTGACGCTGATCACGGTGCCGCTGGCTTTTGTCTATGCCTACGCCTTGCAACGCGCGTGTCTGCCTTTGAGTGGGGTGTGGCGCATTGTGGGACTATCGGCGCTAGCAGGGCCATCGCTGGTGGGCGCCATTGCCTTCATTCAATGGTTTGGCAACCAAGGCGTACTCAAAAGCTGGCTGGGTGAGCAAACTGTTTATGGCCCGATTGGTATCACTCTCGCCACGGTGTATGCCAGTTTCCCCCATGCCCTGATGTTACTGGTGGTGGCGCTGGCAACCACCGACGGCCGCCTGTACGAGGCTGCTGAGGCACTGGGTGCCTCACGCTGGCGCAAGTTCTGGACCATTACCTTGCCCAGCGCCAAGTACGGCCTGATCAGCGCAGCTTTGGTTGTGTTTTCCTATTCGGTGAGTGAGTTTGGCATCCCCAAAGTGATTGGCGGAAATTTCCCGGTTCTGGCAGTGGAAATCTACATTCAGGTGGTGGGTATGCACAACTTTGGCCGTGGCGCTGTGGTGGCTTTGCTGCTGTTGGCCCCGGTGCTGATGGCGTTTGCTGCCGACTGGTACATCCAGCGCAAACAACACGCCAGCCTGAGTGCGCGCGCCGTGCCGTATGTGCCGCGGCCGGATCCCCGACGCGACCTGGCCTTGCTGGTTTATTGCGGCCTGATTGGCGTGATCATGCTGGCCATACTGGGCATAGCGGGGTACACCTCACTGGTTCGTTTTTGGCCGTACAACCTGGAAATGACGCTGGACCATTACCTGTTTGGTTTGGCCGAGGCAGGGGTACTCAATGCCTACCTCAACAGTTTGACCATCGGCGCCCTGACTGCGCTGGTCGGCACTCCCTTCATTTTTGTGACCGCGTATCTGGTGGAGAAAACCCACACCGGCCCGGCGTGGCTACGGCCATTGATTCGCGCTCTGGCCACTTTACCCATGGGTGTTCCAGGGCTGGTGCTGGGCATTGGCTACATCCTGTTTTTCAACGCGCCCGGCAACCCTCTCAACGGCTTGTACCAAACGCTTGCCATCATGGTCTTGGTCAACGTGGTGCATTACTACACCCCGTGTCACCTCAGCGCGCTGACTGCCTTGAAAAGCATTGACCGTGAATTCGAGGCGGTGTCTGTCTCGCTGCGGGTGTCGCAGGCCACTACTTTCTGGCGCGTGACCTTGCCGATCTGCCTTCCCGCCGTGCTGGAGATTGCGCGCTACCTGTTCATCAACGCCATGACCACGGTGTCGGCGCTGGTGTTCCTGTACTCACCGGGAAACATGCCCGCATCGGTGTCCATCCTGCATCTGGACGAAGCCGGAGACCTCGGGCCTGCCGCGGCCATGGCGACGCTGATCGTGCTGACCACCATTTCCGTGAGCGTCCTGTATTCCATCGCCACCCATTTCTTGCTGCGGCGCCACCAAGCCTGGCGTCAGCTCAAACGTTGACTTTTGAGGAATCAAATCATGTATGCCATTGACCGCGACCCGCTGTTGCTAACCCCCGGCCCGCTGACCACCAGCCTGCGCACCAAACAGGCCATGCTCCACGACTGGGGTTCATGGGACACCGCCTTCAATCACATAACCGGCGAGGTGTGCCGCCAGCTGCTGGACATCGTCCACGGCGGGAACACCCATGTGTGCGTGCCCTTGCAGGGTTCGGGCACGTTCTCGGTTGAAGCGGCGCTGGGCACGCTGGTGCCGCGCGGGGGTCGGGTGCTGGTACCCAACAATGGCGCGTACTGCGCGCGCATTTTGAAAATTTTGAAAATTTTGGGGCGCGATGCCGTTGAGCTCCCCACCGCCGAAGACCGCCCTTTTGACCCGCTGGCGATTGAGGCCGCGCTGGTGGCCGACCCACGCATCAGCCATGTGGCGCTGGTTCACTGCGAAACCGGCACCGGCATTTTGAATCCGCTGCCAGAAATTGCTGCCGCCGTGGCGCGCCAGCAGCGGGGCCTGATCATCGATGCCATGAGCTCGTTTGGTGCGATCGAGATCGACGTTCGCACCATGCCGTTTGACGCCCTGATTGCCGCGTCCGGTAAGTGCCTGGAAGGCGTTCCCGGCATCGGCTTTGTGATTGCTGCGCACGCCAAACTGGAGGCCAGTGCGGGTAACTGCCATTCGCTGGCCATGGACTTGCATGACCAGTGGACCTATATGCAGAAGACGACCCAGTGGCGCTTCACGCCACCCACGCATGTGGTTGTGGCACTGCACGAAGCGCTGGCCCAATACCAGGAAGAAGGCGGCTTAGCCGCTCGTGGCGCGCGTTACCAGGCCAACTGTCAGGCACTGACGCAAGGCATGGCGCGGCTGGGTTTGCTGCCCTATCTGGCCGCGCAGGCACAAGCACCCATCATCGTGACCTTTCATGCGCCCCAACACGCGGCCTATGACTTTCTCGCCCTTTACCAAGGCGTGCGCGAGCGCGGCTTCATCCTCTACCCCGGCAAGCTCACCCAGATTGAAACCTTCCGTGTGGGCTGTATTGGCGCGCTCACGCCGCAGGATATGGTGCATGTGGTTGACGCCATCGCATCGACCCTGGTCGAGATGGGCGTTCTCGCCGCACCTTAACTCTGAGCAGGCTTTACCGTGCAACGCGACATTTTGATTATTGGCTGCGGCATCTTTGGCGCGGCCATTGCCTGGGCCTTGGGGCGTCGGGGCCTGGGTCATCGGGTATTGATCGTTGATCGTCAGCCCCCGGCCAGTGGTGCGACCAGTCGAGCGGCGGGTCTGGTCACACAGGTGCGGTCCGACCCGGCCTTGCAAGCGCTGGCAGGCGAAACGCTGGCAGCCATTGAGGTACTCAAGTCCCATTTTGGGGAGGACGTAGGCTGCCACCGCGTGGGTGCACTACACGTGGGGCCGCTGGCCCAAGAAGCGGCTTTGGCGCACATGCTGGCGGCTTGTACGGCTACTGGTATTAGGGGGCAGTGGCAGGACAAGGCGCAGGTGCTGGCTCAGTCACCCTGGCTCGACCCCGAAGCCTTTGACATTGCGGCTTTCTTCCCGGACGAGTGCTATGTTGATCCCTACCTGCTGTCTAGCGCCTACCTGCGCGGGGCCCTGCAAATGGGGGCCAAGCTGAGACTCGAAAGCCGCGTGGCGCATATTCAGCATCATGCGGGTGCGGTAACGGGTATCGAGCTTGAAGATGGCACTGTGCTGCCTGCTGGCATCGTGGTGAACGCTGCCGGCGCGTGGAGCAATTTGCTCAGCGTCGAGCTGGGTTTGCCCTTACCGATGGCACCGGTGCGCAGCCAGTACTGGATCACCGAGCGCTCGCCAGAATTTTCCCCCAGTGGCCCTATCGTGTTCATGAGCGATATTCGTGCCTACGCCAGACCGGAAGTCGGTGCGCTCTTGTTCGGCATCCGCGAAAACGCACCGGCAGTGGCAGCCCCCCGAGAATTACCCGAGAACCTGCAAGGCTTCGTCTTTGATACGGAAGACCCGGACGGCTGGGGCAACCTGGCGGAGGCGTTTGAACCCCTGAGCCGCTATTTCCCGGCCATCACGCGGCTCGGCATTGCGCACTACATCACAGGCCCGAGCAACTACACGCCGGACGGTCAACCCATAGTGGGCGCCAGCACCGCCATCGCGGGCTTGCTGGTAGCAACCGGCTGCAACGGCTCGGGCATCACCTATTCGGCCGGAGTGGGACGGTTGGTCACTGAGCTGATTTGCGGCGATACGCCTTTTATGGATGCCAGCCGCCTTGACCCTGCGCGTGCGCTGCAGATTGATCCTTTTGCCCCCGCTTTTCTTCAGGCCTGCGCCCACGCGCGCGCCACCAAATCCACCGGTTAACTTGATACCCCTACCACGAGCACACTCGCATGCAACATACCCTCGAAGCCGTTATTTTTGACTGGGCCGGCACCATTGTCGATTTTGGCTCGTTCGCCCCAACGCAAATTTTTGTAGATGCCTTTGCTGCAGCCTTTGATTTCGAACTCTCAATCGAAGAGGCACGTGGCCCTATGGGGCTTGGCAAGTGGCAACACATTGAAGCCTTGGGCAAAGACCCGGTGATCGGCGCACGTTGGCAAGCCCAGTTCGGCAAACCCATGGGCCATGACGACATCGACCATATTTACCGCACGTTTCTGCCCCTGCAAATCGAACGTGTTGGCGCGCACAGCGACCTCATTCCCGGCGCGCAGGCCACCGTCACGGCGTTACTTGAACAGGGCCTCAAAATAGGCTCAACCACCGGCTACCCACGCCAGGTGATGGACCGGCTGATGGTGGAGGCTGCCGCCAAAGGCTATAGTCCTGATTGCATCGTGTGTGCGGACGACCTGTCAGCTGGCGCGCGCCCCGGCCCCTGGATGGCGCTGCAATGTGTGCTTGAACTCAAGGCGGGTGATGTCGCCCATTGCGTCAAGGTTGATGACACGCTGCCCGGCATTTCCGAGGGCGTGAGCGCAGGTATGTGGACGGTGGGTTTGGCGCTCTCCGGCAGCCCGGCAGGCTTGACGCTGGCGCAATACCAGGCCGCAACGAAGGAGCAGTTGGACGCTATCCGCAGCAAGGTGACGCCGGAATTTGAAGCCGCTGGCGCCCACTACGTGATCGACAGCGTAGCCGATCTGCCCCCGGTTCTGAAAGACATTGAACGCCGCCTGGCGACTGGCGAGCGTCCTTAAGTTCTTTGTATTGAAGGATGCGCGGAAGCCAGACATGCGAAATGCGGTCCGCTCGTACCCGCCATCGTCTTCAACTGGGCAACGTCGCTCCAAAGCGGCCTGTTATCGACCTGAATTCTCTATACCGGTCGTTCAACCTGCAAAATTGGATTTTGGGCGTGTCCGACTCTTGTGCAGCGTTATGAATACAACTCGATTATGAATAGCACTTGTGCGGACTGGGCTGTATGCATGTGTTCATTGGTTTTGAGACTATATTTCTTACAATCACTCGTCATAAATGCGCCTTTCACTGAGGGCGGAATTTCTTGTCCATCGCATTTTTCCTCCCGACACAACGATTGTTTCGCGTCGCCTTGACGCTTGAGTCTCCAAGAGACAGCGACCAGCAGCACCCTACATAAACAGGTTAGGTTCCATGACCGTGTTTCTGTGTTTTTTGAAAACTAACTGCGCCTCGAAATTATGTGGAGGTGAAACTCGTTTGCGATCCGGTTTGCCAATGAATAACTGGCCATCAATGCAATGACTATTCATAATCGAGTTGTATTCATAACGCTGCAAAGAGCCCTTCAACCCAAAAAAACCTGCGTCCTCTGGTGAATGACAGCATTCGAGTTTCGGGGACCCGAAAATTCCCAAACTGGGTCAGCGGCGGGAATGACCGCTCCGGAGAACTCGACGGAAATTCTTGGTTCAGGTCGAACGACGGCTCACGCTGCACTGCTTACCGCCTACTGGGAAATTGGATCTCGCAAACTGAATGACTGCTCTTGCTTGTCCGGTCGAACCCGTGAACGTCAGGTCTCCAAGATCGTGACCGTCTCCAATGGGCACGTTGCCGAATGCCACGAACGACTTCTGTCTTGAGTTGAGCTGACCCACCGGAAAGCTGCCTGTCGTGTGGACCCGCTTTGGGTCTTCAAGAGTCTGCCACTTTTCTCCGAAGCTGACGGTCAATTTTGAATGTCAGCAATGGAGCGAAATGTAATTCGGGTGAGCAGCG
>Ga0209511_1000578_pt1 | contig 36344 bp, 27 predicted proteins | sample SSSSmetaG_FD_184141 | JGI IMG/M metagenome (GOLD analysis project Ga0209511, IMG submission 184141) | Glacier valley bacterial and archeal communities from Borup Fiord, Nunavut, Canada, to study Microbial Dark Matter (Phase II) - ​SSSS... | ecosystem: Environmental > Aquatic > Freshwater > Ice >... | reverse complement strand
TTTGAATGGACACGCGTCGAGTTTCAGAGTTGGGCGCAAGGCGTGGCGGAGCGTTTTGGCTATACTGTCCAGTTCCAGCCAATCGGCCCGGAGGATGAGCAAGTCGGCCCACCCACCCAAATGGGCGTTTTCAGTATTAGTTAGTTTTAGGGAGTATCAAGATGCCTACAAAACCATTAGAGTCTATACTTTGGCGGGAATTTTCAAAAAAAGAAATGAAAGAAGTTATTTCTATTGCTTCGCCATTATTGATAGAAGTTGTAAATTACGGTACTAATTTACTTGCTCGTTGCCACGATTCTTCAAAAGCCGAGCCCGATGTAGATATTGCTCTTATTTCGCTTTATCACCACATGCTTGAAATGACCGACGGGATTCAAGTCCTTGTATCTCAGGGCAGTTGGATAGCTGCTATACCTGCCTTACGGAGTTCCTTTGAGGCTTTTATTTCTATGGGTTTCATTCTTGAGCCAAGTGGTGATTATGTACAGCGCGGTTTATGCTGGTGTTGGGGTTATCTACATAATGAAATTGAGAAACATAGTGGCTATTTACCTACAACAATTCAAGGGCAAAATTTTCATGATAAGTTAAAAGGTGAATTTAGAGTTGAGCTTGAGCCTCTGGCAGATAAAGAAGCTCAGGAACGAATAGATCTTGCTCAAAAAATCTTAGCTGAGACTAAATACCATCCTATTGAAGCAGAGTATCAAAGACTCAAAGGAGGGAAAACTCGGAAAAGTATAGAATGGTATAGTCTTTTTAGTGGTATCCAAAACCTGCGGGAATTATCAATCCATTTGAAGCTAGAGAGCTTGTATATTTTGTTATATAAGGAGTGGTCGGAAATTTCCCATGCCAAAAACTTTCATTCAATGACAAAGGACTCTAAAGGAAATCTAGTTTTTGAGCGGATTCGTAATCCCAGCCAGAGTAATTTAGCACAACTCTCCTTAACTGCAATCAGATTTATGATTGACGCAAATAGTTTGCTCCTCAGCAAATTTAGACCAGAGGAAAATATTAACGAATGGTATATTAAGGAAATCCAACAGGGTTTTAGGCAGCTAAAAGGACTCCAATACAACGGGCCTGTATTAGCGAAGAAGGTTTCAAAATGAAAATAACCCTTCCAGAACTGTCGTTGGTGGTATTAATCGGGGCATCGGGGTCGGGGAAATCCACCTTTGCCAAAAAACATTTCAAGCCCACCGAAATATTGTCCTCGGATTATTGCCGGGGGCTGGTTTCGGACGATGAAAATAGCCAGGAGGCCACCACCGAAGCCTTTGAGGTGTTGCACTTTATCGCCGCCAAACGGCTGACGGGGGCGCGCCTGACAGTTATTGATGCTACCAATGTTCAGGCCGAAGCCCGCAAACCCCTGCTGGAACTGGCCCGAAAATATCATGTGTTACCTGTGGCGATAGTGCTAAATATGCCGGAATATCTATGTCAGGAGCGTAACCAGCATCGTCCAGACCGAAATTTTGGGCCACATGTGGTGCGTCGCCAGAGCCAGCAATTAAGGGCCTCGTTGCGCGGGTTGGAGCGGGAGGGTTTCCGCCATGTTTTTGTGCTGTCCGGCTCGGAAGAAATCGAAGGGGCGACTATTGAGCGGCAACCCCTCTGGAACAACCTGAAACACGAACACGGCCCCTTTGATATTATCGGTGACATTCACGGCTGCTTTGACGAGTTGCAAGAGCTATTAACCCGGCTGGGCTATCAGGTTACGGCTAACGAGGAAGGTTCCGGGGCAAGCCACCCGCAGGGGCGCAAGGCCGTGTTTGTAGGTGATTTGGTTGACCGGGGGCCAAAAATTGTCGAAACCCTTCAACTGGCGATGGGTATGGTTAAGGCCGGGACGGGGCTATGTGTGCCGGGTAACCACGACATGAAACTGCTGAAAAAGCTCAACGGCAAACAGGTGCAGATTACACACGGGCTGGCGGAAACACTGGAACAGCTTGAGCCATATCCCGCTGAGTTCAAAAAAGAGTTGACGGTCTTTCTGGATAGTCTGGTCAGCCACTATGTGCTGGATGACGGCAAGCTGGTGGTGGCCCACGCCGGACTAAAAGAGGAGTTGCAGGGGCGCGGTTCGGGCAAGGTGCGCTCGTTTGCCCTGTTCGGCGAAACCACCGGAGAGACCGACGAATTTGGCTTGCCCGTGCGCTACAATTGGGCGGCGGAATATCGCGGCAAGGCGCAGGTGGTTTATGGGCATACCCCCGTGCCGGAAGCGGAGTGGTTTAACAATACAATTTGTGTGGATACGGGTTGCGTTTACGGTGGCAAGCTTACGGCCTTGCGCTACCCCGAAAAAGAGCTGGTAGCGGTGGCTGCCGCCCGTGAATATTACCCCTCCGCCAAGCCGTTGATAAGCGATAAACCGCCCAGCCTGAACGCCCAGCAACAGCATGACGATGTGCTTGACCTAAGTGATTTTCTGGGCAAAAAGATAATCTCAACCCGGCTGGTGCGGAGTATCATAATTCAGGAAGAAAACACCATTGCCGCCATCGAGGTGATGAGCCGCTTTGCCGCCAATCCCAAGTGGCTGGTCTATTTGCCGCCTACTATGTCGCCCAGCGAAACCACCAAACAGCCGGGTTTGCTGGAACACCCCGACGAGGCTTTTAACTACTTTCGTCGCGAGGAAGTAGCCCAGGTGGTGTGTGAAGAAAAGCATATGGGTTCGCGGGCGGTGGTGGTGATTTGCCGGGACGAAGCGGCAGCCCGCAAGCGTTTCGGCGTAACAGGTGAGGGTATCGGTATCTGCTACACTCGCACCGGGCGGCGTTTCTTCGACAACCCCATTCTGGAAACCGAGTTTTTGGCACGGTTGCGGGATGCCCTGTCTACATCCGATTTCTGGGACGAATTTCAAACCGAGTGGGCGGTGCTGGACTGCGAGTTAATGCCCTGGTCGGCGAAGGCTCAGGAGCTTTTGCGTCAACAATACGCGGCGGTGGGGGCAGCTTCACGGGCGGCTTTAGGCACGGCGGTGGAGATGCTGGGCAAAGCGGCGGCAATCAACCCGGAGGTTAATTCCCTGCTCGCCCAATACCAGAACCGGGCCACCGCTACCAGCGATTATGTGGCGGCTTATCGGCGGTATTGCTGGCCGGTCAATTCGCTTTCGGACTTCAAGCTTGCCCCATTCCATCTCTTGGCGACGGAAGGGGCGGTGCATACCGATAAAAATCATGTCTGGCAGATGGAAACGCTGGCTAAAATATGTCGGGCGGATGAGGGTTTGTTGTTCGCTACTTCCTACAAAATAGTAGACCTGAACGATGAGGCCAGTTGCCGGGAAGGGGTTGTATGGTGGGAGGAACTGACCGGGCGGGGAGGCGAGGGGATGGTGGTCAAGCCCTACGATTTTATTGTGCGTGGCCCGCGTGGTCTCGTGCAACCTGCCGTCAAGTGCCGGGGCCGGGAATATCTGCGGATAATCTATGGGCCAGAATATACTGCCCCCGAAAATCTGGAACGGCTGCGCTCACGGGGGTTATCGGGGAAACGTTCACTGGCAATCCGAGAATTCGCACTGGGTATAGAGGGTTTGGAGCGGTTTGTTAACCACGAGCCCTTGCGTCGGGTTCACGAATGCAGCTTTGGTGTACTGGCCCTCGAAAGCGAGCCGGTTGACCCCCGGTTGTAGGGCAGTTATCGGTGGTCAGAAGAAGAAAATAAACAAGGATAGACAGGATAAACAGGATGTTTTCTAGTTCCCCCTTCCTTAGCGCATAGACACAGGAGGCAGGGTGTAAAGGGAAGAATTTTCCCTCTCCATTTTTAAGGGAGAGGGCAGGGTGAGGGTTTCTTGCTTAATCCCGATTCCACTTTGACAAAGGGTTAAGCTAAAACCACCCCTCATCCCAGCCTTCTCCCCTGAGTACAAGGGAGAAGGAGTTAAGCCCTCTCTACACACCTTATCCTTTGGAATTGCTGCACCAGCAGGGAAGGGGTTAGGTTTCCCCTTATTCTTTACTCCTTTATTCTTTATTCCTGAATTTTCATCCTCTTTTTCGTCTGCTGATAATGCTGGATAGACCTGGCCCGGTTCATACAGCCCAAACTACACCAGTGGCGGGTGGCACTCTTGGTCGTGTCATAAAAGTAGAGGACGCAACGGTCACTTTTGCATTTGTGCAAGCGGTTCAGGTCCTGAGTAGTCAACAGGCGATAGGCTGACAGGGCTACCTCTAACAACACAGGATTAGCTTCAGGCTTTTGCGTGTTTAAGCGATAAACCCCACCCAATTTCTCGTTTGCTATTAACCTTATGGCCTGATGCCCCGTCGCCAGAATCATATTAAGGCTATCCAAATCTTTTTCGCTTACGGATTGCCCTTGCACAATCGTCGCAAATAAAGTTCGTAAGCTGCTCCGCAAAGTTTTGGCCGCCTCTAATAAATCATCAGTGATTTCTAATTCACCAAAAGACTCTAGCGCAAGAACGCCCGTTTGAGGTCGGGCTTCGGCCCACCAGTCCCGCAAATCCTGCGGGGTGAGTAATAAATCTTGCGGCTTTCCCCGCTCCATTATCTCAGTATTTACTAGGTCAAGGGCCAATGGCCCACCCCGGAAGGCGAATTTACTATCGTTAGTAGTCTCGCCTGATTCTTCAGTCTGATTCATTGTTATATAGCCCTCTCGAAACTTACTTTATTATACAACTCTATCAACCTATTGACAAGTATATAAAAGATATGTTATTATCTAAATGTACATATCTAAAATACGAAAGATATATATAAAATGGACAATCGCAAAACGGAGCTTGCTCCTACTCAACCCAAAGGAGATTAAAAATGACAAATGTTTTAGAAGCTGGACACGTTGGGCTGAATGTTACTGACCTTAGCCGCTCTATTCAATTTTATCAGCAAGTTTTTGGGTTTAAGGTCTTTAGCGAGTCACATGCTTCAAATCGCCATTTTGCGGGGCTGGGGCTTGGTCAGAAACTATTAATCACACTCTGGCAGCAAAGTCAGGGTCAGTTTGAGAAAGCTCGCCCAGGGTTGCATCATCTCTCGTTTCAGGTAGATAGTGTTGCAGAGTTGGAACAGGCCGAGCAACGTGTTCGGGAAGTCGGGGCTAAATTTCTGTACGAAGGCATTGTGGCTCATTCCGAAGGAGCTAAATCAGGCGGTATTTTCTTTGAAGACCCTGACGGTATCCGTCTGGAAATCTATAGCCCTGGTGGCGGTGCTGAAAAACCTGCGCCAGTGTCAGATGCACCCTCCTGCGGTTTCTTCTAATATTCACTCATAACTAACCGCTTTTATGATTAGTAATAACAAGGGAAATAAGTTCAATGGAAGCAAAATATCACGCGGGGGAATTAGAGGTACAGGAGCGGGCCGGGGTCAGGAAGATGGCTGACAAAATTGGTAATGGCATCCGCTCTTTTATACCTGAAGCTGCCCAGGACTTTTTGGGTGAGCAGTCAATGCTCGTGATGAGTAGCGTGGATAGTGAGGGGCAGGTATGGGTATCGCTTTTGACGGGGCAACCCGGCTTTGTAGAGGTGCTTGACGATGAGACTATTGAGATAACTCCTGGCAATCTGGAAGATGACCAGCTATACCAAAACCTGTCACAAAATCCGCAGGTTGGGATTATCGCCATTGAATTTGCCAACCGCCGCCGGATGCGCTTGAACGGAGAGGCTGAACTAAAGCCCCAAAATATAATCAGGGTAAAAAGTCGGGAAGTTTTTGCCAACTGCCCAAAATATATCCAGGCCAGAGAAACCAGTGTCGAGGAAGCGATCGTTCACGGCAAGGAACAACGCGCCAGGGGCCTGACCGAAAATCAACAGAGTTGGATTAAAAAGGCTGATACTTTTTTTATCGGTAGCTATAACCCAGAGTGGGGGGCGGATGCCTCTCACCGGGGCGGACAACCGGGCTTTGTCAAAGTTTTATCGCCAGACTTAATCGCTTTCGCCGATTATTCTGGCAACAATATGTTTCAAACGCTCGGGAATCTGGCGACGTACCCCAAAAGTGGCTTGTTATTTGTGGATTTTGAGACTGGCAACACTCTCCAACTTACCGGGAGTGCCAAAATAATCTGGGATGAAGCCTATATTTCGCAATTTCCGGGAGCGCAACGGGTGGTGGAATTTCAGATTGACGAAGTTATTCAGAAAGACAGCCCTAATCCCCATCCCTGGTATTTTTTGAACTATTCGTCTTTTAACCCCAAAGCCGAATAGTGACAGTGGGGTTACTGTTCCTGGAAAAAGGCCAGAGCATCGCGCCCGAACTCGCGGGACTTTTCCATCGTCACCAGATGCCCACAATCGGGGTAAATTATTAACTTAGCACTGGGGATTTTTTTCGCCAAAAGTATCCCATTTTCCACCGGCACAAGCCTGTCTTCCTCCCCATGAATTACCAGAGTGGGTGCCGTAATCTGGTGAATACGTTGGTGGGTGCTGCGGCTATCCTCGGTGGCGCGTTGCCGTTGATAGGCATCATCCAGCATCATGGTTTTGGCGGCGGCTTCGGCAAGGCGTTGGAGGCGACCTGGGTTGCGCTCGAAATAATCAGGCGCAACTAACAGAGGGTAGGTTTTTTCATTATATTCCACCGGGTTCATGGCGGGGAAGCGTTCAAGGGCAACGGCGGCTTCGGGAGTGGCGGGAATGGCTTCCGGGCCGCTTAGTTTGGTACAAATCAGGATAAGACTTCGCACCAGTTCGGGGTAATTCAGGGCTAGTTCCATCGCTACAAAGCCGCCCATCGAAAGTCCCACCACGTGCGTCCGGCCCAACCCTAATGCCTGAATTACCCCCGCCGCGTCCTGTGCCTGGTCTATGGTGGTGTAAGGGATGGGGGAAGGGTCGCTATCACCCGCGTCCCGGTGATCCAGAGCTACTGTGCGGTAATGCTTCCCAAATAACGAAAGATGCCCCAACCAGGCACTACGGTTCGCCCCTAGCCCGGTCATCAGCAAAACCGAGCCCTCTGGTTGCGACGGCATTAACTCATCATAACCAAGATATAAATCACCAAATTTAACTCTACTCACTAATTAAATCAATCTATTCATATTGCGGAGGCGATTACCCATAATCTGCATGACTTCCAGCGAAAAATAGGGGGTTTGCTGCACCAAAAAGAGGAAACGCTGTTCGTTAATCGGCACAAGCTGACAATCGGTAAAGGCGGAGGCGGTGGCACTGCGCGGCCCGGTATCTATCAGAGCCATTTCGCCGATAATACCGCCAGTGGTCACGGTTTCTACTACCATGCCCCTGACCGAGATTTCTACCTCGCCCTGTTTAACAACATACATCAAATCGCCCGCTTCGCCCTCCTTGAATATAGTTTCTCCGGCCTGGAAGGTCTTGAAATCCTTGGTATTCTCGAAAATTTTGATGGTCATGTGGTTTCTCCTCTGGGTTTATTGTTAAATATGAAGATTCCTCAAGTGGTATTTCCTTAATTTAAGCCCGATATTAGGGGAATGTCAAGGGTGCGTCCGGCAGTAAATCAACGGTGGATGGGTGGAAAGAGGGGTGGTCGCCCTGCCCCTACGAAATATCCTGATTATCCTGCCCATCCTTGTGAATTTTCTTCTGAAACCACTTATTGGGCAATCATATAGTCAACTTGCTCGATTAGCTCATTGAGATGGGGCAGATTGCGAGTGAGGATTTCGGGCATTTCGGGGAAAGGTAACGACTCGGGCAAATCCTTCCCGGTTAGTTTCTGGTAACGCTGCCCATATTCCATATCGGGGATATTGTCGTAGAGGTTGCTATATAAGCGGGCGGCATTCTGGCGGTGCTGCTCCTGGGTTTTATCCAGACTCCAGAGCTCGTAACGCAAGGCGGCCTGTTCTTTATCTCCCGGCCAGACTTTTAGCAGTTTCTCGAACTCGGCGATAGCTTGCGGCATACTAATCTGGGCTAAAACAAGTTGCATTTGAGTTGTTAGCACCTCGGCCTTGAACTCAATTTCTTTGTGACCCACCTGCCGCACAATCGTCAAAGCTTCCTCGTTAAAAGATTGGGCTTCCTCATAGCGTTGCTGACGGGCACAAATAATCGCGTTCACAAACAGAAACTCGCCTAAATAATAACGTACTTTTAGTACCCGCCCAAATACTAAGGCTCGTTGACAAAAACGTTCGGCTTCCTCAAAACGCTTTTGGGCGTTATAAATCGAGCCAAGATAGCCCACCGCCGTCAGAATAACCGAAGGATTGCCGATTTCCAGGGCGATTTGCAACTGCTTGGTATGACAGGCCAGGGCGCGTTCGTAATTCCCGACGTGGCGATAGATTTCGCCCATGTTGGCGCAAGCGATACTGATAACCCGTTGGTCGCCCACCTCGGCGGCGGTTAAGAGTTGCTGCTCAAAACAGACCAACGCGCTCAAGGCATCCCCCAGACACCAGTAGGCCCGCCCCATATTGCCGATAGTTGCTGCCGCCTGTTGCTTGTCGCCTACATCGGTTGCCACTCGCAGCCAGCGTTTATAACAACTTAGAGCTTCCTCGTAAGCTCCCTGCTGCATATAAACGTTGCCCATATTCCCGATAGCTTGAGTGATTTCAAACTCGTTACCGCGCTCCGAAGCCGATTTCAGCCAGCGTTCGTAACAACTGAGAGCCTGGGAAAACTCACCCTGCTGCAAACTGACATTACCCATGTAGCGGATAGCCACGTTTACTTTTTCCAGGTCGCCCAGAGCCTCAAAGCCCACCCGCGCCTGTTCCAACCATTCCAGAGCCTCGCTATATAAACCTTTCAGGTAAAAGAGTAACCCCAAAGAGTTCTGGCTCTCGGCTTTGCCCCGCTCATCTTGCCACTCCTCAGCTAAGGCCAGGGTTTCGCGATAGGTGATTTCGGCATCCTGCCATTTGCCCACCAGTTGCCAGACTTCCCCCAGCTTTAGTTTGACCTCAATTTTTTCATTGTCAGGTACAAGTGGCAGCAATTTCTTATAATATTCCACCGCCACATTGTTAGCATAGACCGCCCGCGCCGCATCGCCCGCCTTACGATAGAACTCCCGTTGCTTCTCCACATTCTGGCTGCGCCCATAATGATAGGCCAGAATGTCCTGCCAACGTTCCAGCTTGGCCTGATATTTCTGCTCGATAAATTGGGCCAACTGCTCGTGCAAACTGGCGCGAGTGGCATAGGTCAGGCTTTCGTAGGCCACATCGCGGGTTACAACGTGCTTAAATAGATATTCCAGGTCAGGTTCGGGTTTATCCTGCGAGGTTAAATCCAGCCGACTAAGACGGGATAGTCTATCCTTGACCTGTTCGGCATCACCTAGTTCAGGGAAGGCCCCCCACAGCCAACTCGCTTTGAACATTCTGCCGATAACGCTGGCAACCTTGAGGGTAATTTTCTCGTCTTCCTGCAACTGGTCAATACGGCTGATAATCAGGCTTTGCAAGCTATCGGGCAGCTCAAACTCGCCCAGCGAACCTCGATTCCGCAGGTCAATCCCCTTATCCCGCAAAAGGTTAACAATTTCATCAATGTAAAAGGGGTTTCCCTGCGCCCGCTCGGTTACTCGTTCAATCAGGTCGGCGTGGAGTAGGTCTACTGCTCCGAACAGTTGCTCCAACTTCAAGCGAATAAGCTGCTCGGTTTCATCGGCATTAAATTCTTTTAGCCGATATTCTTTGAAGTAGGGCATGCGCGAAACCAGTAGTTGCTCGGCCTCCTCCTCTATCGGGCGATATACCACTATTATCAACACCGGGATATTGGCGATACTGCGCCCAACCGCCGCCAGCAAATCGTGGGAGAGAGTATCAATCCACTGGCAATCCTCCAGTACCAGCATAACGGGCATTTCCCGCGCCCGGAAGCGAATGCAATCTACCAGCAGAGTTTCCAGGGCGTTTTTGCGTAACTTTGCGTCCATTGCCTGGGTTAAATCGGTTTCTCCGATTGGCAGGTTCAAGGCTACCCCTAGCAAAGGGGCGCGGGCCACATGCTGGGGGTCTACCAGTCGCAAACGCCGCTCTATTTGGTTAATTTGTGATTCGGTACTCCAGCGTTCGTCCAGCACAAACAGATCGCGCAAAATCCTTTGCCAGGCAATATAACTGGCATTTTGTCCGTAGGAGGTACATTCGCCGCCGTAAGTTACCATGCCCTCCTGGTTCGCCAGTCGCATAACCTCGGCGGTCAGGCGCGATTTGCCCATTCCGGCCTCGGCACAAATGCCCACTACCTGACCTTGCCCACCCTTTACCCGCCCCATAACTTCTTTGACCTGGGCCAGTTCTTCCTTGCGCCCCACCATCGGCAGGGAATAGGCGGGTTCGCCCAAACGAGCCGCCAGACCGCGTTTGCGTTTTGTCCCGGTCAGGCGATAAACCGAAACAGGCTCGCTTTTGCCCTTCAAGCGCATTGGCTCTAACACGTCCCAACCAAACCGCTCACTGACATAGCGTTGGGTTGTACCAGCCGCCAGAATCTGACCGGGCTGAGCCGCACTCATAAGTCGAGCCGCCAGATTTACCGAGTCGCCGATGGCAGCATATTCCTGGCGCACCTCTGAGCCTACTTGCCCACAGAAAACCTGCCCGGTGCTAATGCCAGTTTTGGTTTCAACCCGCGCCACCAGAGCTGCTTGCCGCAAGTCCAAAGCGCAACGCAAGGCCCGTTCCTCGTCGTTTTCGTGGGCAACCGGCGCACCAAACAGCACAATATATTTACTGCCTTTATCACCCATATCTACTTGTTTCAGGTAGCCGTCATAAATCTGGACGGTGCGGATGACCTCTACCAGATAATCCTGGAGTTTTTTACCTACTTGCGGGTCATTGTCATAATCAAAATCGCCAAAATTGACGAACAAAACCGTGACTTTGCGGTGTTCGTTCACGAAGCCGCTTTGTCCGCTCTCCACCCGGCTGGCGATGGCAGGGTGTAAATAGGCCGCTAACACCGGGGTCAGGGGATAGGATGAGGTAGTGCCCATGAAATTAGGGGAGGGCAATCCGGCCATCATCGGTTGATAAACGACTTCTTTAACAAAAGGCAAGTTGCTATTTGAGGCCACTGCTACCGCCTCTGGATTGCGGATTTCGGTGTAGAATTCGTTTTTTGGTTGACGGGAAAACTGTGCGGCGAAGGGTAAAAGGTCGTTATGAATGATTACCTCGCCGGGTTGCGCCTGATGCTCAGCCTCAGCCGAACGCTCCAGCACGCTCCCCGCTACCACATATTCCAGGCGGGTGCTGATTTCGCCAACGGTAGTGCAAAAAACCGGGCCAACCGCCAAACCCGCCTTCATCGCCAGACTGAAATTTCCGGCACTGGTGGGTATATTCTGGTAAATGGTCATCTGGGATTGCATATCCAGAGCGCATTGAATCGCGTGCTGGGCGGCGTTCTTGCGGCTGGAAGTGGTGCAACGGAACAGGATGGTCAGAGCATCGCCCCCAAATTTAGCCACACTGCCGCCGTAGGAATGGATTAAATCTATCATTATCCCGAAGTAGCGATTTACCAGATCGGTCAGTTCTTCGGTGCCATTTTTACCCTGTCGGGCCAGAGCTTCGCTCATGGGAGTAAAGCCGGAGATATCGGCAAAGAGAGCTATTACGTCAAACCGCTGGTCGTGACCCACCGGGTTGAGGCTGGGCTGGCACAACAAGTCCTGGGCGAGATGATGTGGTAAATAGGACAACAGCGGATTCATTATCAATTCCTCAGCGAGCATAAAAATCGAATATTCAGGAGCAACAGTAAAAGTCAAAGGTTAAAGGTCAAAAGTCGAAATCCAACGACGAGCAACTAAGAATCAACAACTAATAACCGCCTTTACCAATTATTATACATTATGAAGTATTAATTTAGCATTACTAAGGTTTCCAATAATTGTGGTACTTATATAAACAAATCAGGCTATCATAGAAGGATGAGAAAGAAAAGGGTAAGGGGAAATTCAGGAATAAAGAATAAAGGAGCAAGAATAAAGAAGGGGAATAACACGTTACTCGTTACTTTCTTCCGACAACCGACGACCGACAACTGTTCACCCCAGACGTTGTTCTTCCTCGCGCAAGATGCTGGCGATAGTGTTGGAGGCGCGGCGTTGCCATTTGTAGAAAGTATCCTCGTCCACCTCGTCCAACCATTCCAAAACTTTTTCGATTTCGTCGGCCTCGCGGATATTGTTACGCCGCCGTTCTTCCGCCATTCGCCGAGCCTCAATATGGGCCTGTTTCTTGGATATTTCCCTAACGTAGGGGAAATAGAGCGAGTTATAGAAACGCCAGGCATCGGTAGTGCCATAGGAAGTGTTGCCGGGGGGTCGTAGCCGTTCGACCAGTTCGGTTAGCAAACTTTTCAAGGCCGAAGCGCGGTTCAAGCGGTTGTCCTCCTCGCCCGACTGTTTCAAGCGTTTGCCGACAATTTTCATTCCCAACAACGGGCTTTTGACCAGTTGGGGCGGGCTTTTCAGGCCACTAACCGCCCGCCGCACAGCATCGTTAAAGGCTTTTTCGCTGGCAGTAATATCCTCTACTATTTCCTGTTTTTCGTCGGATTGGATTGGTAGACTTTCGGGTGAGGTTTGGTCGGCAACCTGAATTTCGGAGGTGGCGATAGGTTGGGAGGCCAGGGTCACCGCATAATCACGGGCCTCGCTACGGGCTACCTGCTCATCTCTGGAGAAAAACAGCTTATCCATCAAAGCCCGCCCAAAATCAAAAACGGTGTGGGTGGTAGTAACAAAGGCCACCAATACCAACAGGGTTAGGGACGACCTGACCCCCACCAGATAAATTGGTACGGCATAAAAAAGATTTATCACTACCAACCCGCTAAAGCTATAAAAGAAATCACGGCGAGCAGCCTTGCCAGATAATAACATTTCGTACTGAATCAGGGCGTAACTACACAAGGCCAACCCACCAATCAAAGCTACATGGGCGGGATATTGGGGCAAATTGAGGTTATATTTAAAATTAACCGCTAGATATAGCCCCGCCCCCAGAAACATTACCGCTCCCAACGTCAGCAAACTGATATGCAGGCGAATAACCCGTTGTACCGGATCGTCGCCCCTTCGCAAATTAAAAAGTAAATAAATCAGGTTAAAGAACGCGCCCCCGCCCGTCAACACCAGGAAAATAATATAATATTCATAGAGTGGGCCTACATCTATAAAGATATTATTGTTTTCGAGCAGCTGCGCCCCACTATAATTCATAAACAGGTCGGTGAAAGTGCCGAGGATTATCAGCAAGAAGGCGATAGTGTAGACAAAAGCCACCGCCGGGGTGAAAAAAGAGCGCACCTTGCCGCGCCGCACCACCAGACTACTGATATGAAACCAGAAGGCGATGGGTAAACAATTGCTCCACCAGGCCGCCCGCGAAATCAGAATTCCCACGTCCCTGCCTTCCTGGGCCACGTTCGTAACGGCGTTCAGCAGGAAAAAATAGGACTGTGCCAACATTCCAATAAAGCAAATAACTGTCAGGATGCTGCGGGAAGCGATGCGGGAGGCGATGTACAATCCCATCCACAAAAAAGCCCCAAATGCGGCAATGGCAATGATTGTTGGAAAGTCTATTTGCGCCATAAGTGTCTGGTTAACAGGGTTAGAATCACTGTCGCTCTATCGCAGAAAGAGGTTGCGGGTTTTCGCTGGGCTGCAAACGTACTTCTTCTTCCCTCAAGATGCTGGCGATGGTATCAGAGGCGCGGCGTTGCCACTTATAATAAGTGTCTTCGTCCACATCGCTCAACCATTCCAGCACTTTTTCGATTTCGCCCGGTTCGCGGCTGCCATTTTTCCGCCGCTCCTCCGCCAGTCGGCGAGCTTCTGCATAAGCTTGTTTTTTTGATATTTCCCGGATGTAGGGGAAGTATAACACATTATAATACCGCCAGGCATCGGTACTGCCGTAACTAACGTTTTCGGCAGGGCGCAGTCGTTCGACCAATTCTATCAATAAATTTTTGAGGATAGCGGCTCGGTTGAGGCGATTATCTTCCAGACCTTGCTGTTTCAGCCGTCTTTCTACTACTTTTAAGCCAAGCAAGGGGCTTTGTACAAGTTGGGGCGGATTTTTCAGGCTGGTAATACCTTTACGAACCGCGTCATTGAAGGCTTTTTCGCTTTCTTTCCCGGCTATGGCAAATTCTGAGGTAGGGGTTGGTACATAATTTTCGATAGCGGGGGCGAGCGATGGTTCAGCCGATTGAATTTCAGGGGTTGCCACTGGCTGGGAAGCCAGGGTGGTGGCGTAGGTGCGGGCCTCGCTGCGGGCGGCTTGTTCGGCTTTACTAAAGAAAAGTCTGTCCAGAATCTCGCGCCCCCAATCATACAGGGCGTTGTTCAGCGTGACCAGTCCGACCACCGCCAGCCCCAGCAAAGGCGAGTCAAGCCCAACCAGCACCAGCACAATACTATAGAGCAGGTTCATTATCAGCAAGGCCGAGAAGCTATAGGCAAAGTCGCGACGGGTGTCCTTACCCTCGATAAGCATGCCATATTGGGCGATAGCATAAGCAAATAGACCTAAACCACCTAATAAAAGTCCATAGGGTACATAATCCGGCATGCCATTAAGAATAAACTTGAACTTGAAGGCCAGCATTAACCCCCCCGTCATAAAAAGCCCTGCCCCGATAGCTAGTAAACCAACCTGGGTTTTGATGGCGGAAGTAGTGATTTCTTTGCCCGTCTGTAGCCGATAAAAACTCAGGGCCAGATTAATTAGAGCCCCGCCCGTTACCAACCCAAGATATAGCATGTAATATTCGTAGGCCGCGCCAACTCCGACATAAACATGATTGCCTTTGTCCAGTCCGCCTCCCGAATAATCCAGGAAAAGGTCGCTGAACGTGCCAATAAAACTTAAAAAGAGGGCGGCGGTATAGAAAAAGGTCACGGCGGGGGTGAGTATCGCTTTGGATTTACCTCGGCGGGCTACCAAACTGCTCATATGAAACCAGATGGCAACCGGGATGCAGTTAGCCCACCATGAAATGCGGGAGATTAATAATCCGGTTTGTAAACCCTGTTCGGTGGTGTCGGCGATTACCCGAATGAAAAAATAGGCTGCTTGCGCCAGCATGCCCATAAAACTAATAATAGTAAGGGGGGTTTGAATTGTAGCACGTGAAATTATAAAAAGCCCTACCCAAAGGAATGCGCCGAAGCCAAGAATTGGAACTACCACTAGCAAGTCAATCGTCGGCATGCTGAGACCTTTGCAGGATTACGCCCCCTTCCCTGATTCACCCCCCTGAGTACAGGAGGGGCAGGTGGCAGGGGGCTGGGGGGTTAGGTCAATTCACTTAACTTTTTTCTTCTTGTTGTTGACGTAATCTACCAGGATATATTCACCCAGGCTTTCGGGTGAAGCGTAAAAAGCCCGTCCCCGGTTGATTTTGGTCATTTGCTCCACAAAATGAGCCAGATATTTACTCTTTTCCAGCATGAAGGTGTTAATAACGATTTGCTCACGGGTACACCGCCCGACTTCCTTGAGGGTTTCCTGGAAGGTGCGGGGGGTTGGCGGATAGCTGAAAAATGGCTCGCCATCCTCCTCCATATGAGCGGTTGGCTCCCCGTCGGTAATCATAATAATCTGTTTATTGCCGCCCTTATGCCGACCTAACAACTGTCGAGCCATCTTAAAGCCGTGTTGCATATTCGTACCGTAGACATACTCATTCCAGGTAATCTGGGTGAGGTCTTCTGGTCGCAATATCCGGGCTCGGTCACTGAAACCGATAATATACAGATTATCTTTGGGATATTGCGAACGAATCAAGGCGTTCAGAGCCATTGCTACTTTCTTGGCTCCCGCCCAGCAGTTCCGCAAAATCATCGAGCGGCTCATATCCAGCATCAAAACGGTAGAAGACGAGGTAATAAGCTCGGTGCGATAAACCTCAAAGTCGTCCGGCACGATTCGGACTGGCGTTCCTGGCCCTTCTCGGAATACCGCATTCATCACCGTTTCTTCTAGGTCAAGCAAGAAGGGGTCGCCAAATTCGTACTTTTTACCTACATCGGTGCGTTCGCCACCCGCCCCCACCAGGTCGGTTTTGTGTTTACCAAAACTGTCTTTCTTGAGATGGGTAAAGATGTCCTTGAGAGCCTTCTGGCCGATTTTACGCATACCGCGTGGAGTCAGTTCCAGGCGGTTGCCCTTTTTCTCGACATAGCCCGCATCTTCCAGCAGTTTGGTTAGCTCCTTGAGGTTTTCCAGAGCGGCGGCGGCCTCATCGCCCAACAGTTCGCGCAACTGGTCTTCGTTGATATTGCCCAGACCCTTTTTGCCGTACTGTACATCCTTGAGTTCCTGCTCCAAAGCGTCCAATTGCTGAAGGTCTTGCATCAAGTCCATCGCTTCGCCCAGACCCAATTCCTCGTCGCCAGAGAAGGGGTAACGCTGACCCATATTGCCGCGCATGGGGTAGAGCTGCTCAAGATTTTGGGCGAGACGGGCCAAATCCATCCGCATGCGGTCATCCTTCATCATGCCGTTCATCATGCTCTCAAGTTGGCGGCGTTGGTCGGGCGACATGCTGTTCATAAGAGATTGCATCTGAGCCATTTGCTTCTGCATATGCTTGATTAGTTCGTCCAGACTGTTAATACCAGGGGGGAAATATTGCCCATGTTTCTGCATAAACTGCTGGAATTTAGGGTCTTTACCCTGAGCTTTGTCCTGCAACATCTGGTTGAGGTCCTGCACCATCTCGCGCATCTGCTTCATGTCTTCGGGCGACATGTTTTCCATCGCCTGCTTCATCCCTTGGAAATAACTACCCAGGATTTGTTGCTGAATCATCTGCATGAGTTCCTGAAACTCTTGACGGGCATCGGCATCCATAAACTCATAATCGGAGAGCTTGCGGAGTTGCCCGCCCGTATCTTTGGGCAGGTCGTCCAGGGTTTGCTTCTTTTTGTTGACCTGTTTCTCCAACATCTGGCGCAGGGCCTTTTCTTCGCTGTTGGCGGTCTCGTCCAGGCGGCGTTGCAACCCGGCTCGTTCTTTATCCACTATATCGTTAAGCTTTTCCTTGATTTGATCCATCACCGAATCAAGGTTATAGCGATTCATTTCAGCCTGTCGCTTAGCCCGTAATTTTTCAAGTATCTCTTGCAAGCCGGGAATACGCTCGTTCATCTGCCCGTTCATGCCCCAGCGATATAACTTTTGCAAGGCACTGTTGAGGTCGTTGAAGTTGTCGTCCATCAACTCCTTGCTCAGTTCTTCCATTATCTCGTCGGCATTGAAGGGGGAAATTTGTTGAGTGCCGTCCCAGCGACTATATTTGTAAAGCATAATATAATCCTATCTAATTTATATAAGGTAAAGCCATAAGTCATCAGCAGTTAGCCAACAGCAAGACGGTTGCAATAGTGGCCTGGGGAGTATTATAAACTGCTTTTTAAGTAATTTTATGATACATCGCGGCAATTTATTTTGCAATGCAGATAGCTATAAACTGGAAGAATGGCTAGGGGAATCGGTTGTCGGTTGTCGGTGAAATTCGTAGGGGCGGTTTTATTCACAAGGATAGACAGGATGTTAGTAGTGTCTGGTTGAAAGTCAAAAACTGAAAGCCAATGACCTTAAACTTTTGACTATTTTTCCGACAACCGACAACTGAAGACCGACAACCTAATTAAGGGCATGGCTGGCGAGTTGCTGGCAGTGTTCGCAAATACTCAACCCCACAAAGTGGCTAATACTTAGTTTAAGTTGATAATGTTCCCAGATGTCAGCCTTGAGGCGGTTCATCAAAGCGTTATCCAACTCCATATCGCCGCCACATTTTTCGCAAAGGGCGTGGTAATGAGGATGGGTATGGATCATCTCGTAACGGCGGAGGTTATCGCCCGACTGGGTTTCGACAATAACTCCTAATTCGTTCAAGAGTTCCAGAGTACGGTAAACTGTCGAGCGGTTAACCGAGGGGAAGGTACGGGCTACCTCCTGATAGACATCATCTACCGATAGATGCCCGGAATTTTGCTGGATAATTTGCAATACCAATTGACGTTGCACCGTCCAACGCAACCCCCTTTGGTCAAACAAAGAAGCAATTTCGGCAATATCAGGTAGATGTTCCATTTCTTTCAAGATTTTCACTTAACTCCTACCAACTGATGATCGGGCAGGTTGAGACGCACATGGTCGAGGTGATAGATGGCCTCAAGGAATAAATTACCAACATGGGCATCATCTATCGAATAATAAATTGTATTGCCATCCCGCCGGAATTTAACCAGCCGAATATCTTTCAAGCCTTTAAGGTGATGCGAAACGCCAGAGGTTGAAGCCCCTACAATAGTAGCGAGATCGGTCACGCATAGCTCGTGGCGGGTCAGGGCTAGAATTATTTTGCAGCGGGTGGGGTCAGCCAGAGCCTGGAAAGTGCGGGCGATCTGGCTCATTTCCGGCTCATTTGGCATGGCGGAACGGATTTGTTCATGGGTTATGGCTGCCTCATCGAGGGCTACTTCGTGCTTTATCACCGCTTAACTCCCTAATGTTTTAAAAACTTGAGACAAGTGCCCAAATAGTATGTGACCCTCAAAGCTTTGTCAATGTATTTTATGTTAGAGCTTAAATAGAAACTTTAAGCCCTTCCAAAGATACAAATTGACCACCGTTGGCGGCAGAATATTTGGCTGTTTCCATTATCGCGATATTGCGGCGGGCTTCTTCCGGCCTGACTGCCAGTGGCTCACAGTTCAAAATATGACTAGCCAGATTGCGATGGAATGGAAAGACCGGAGCGGGCGGCAAGGCTAATTTCTGCTCGTGAATTGTGCCATCTTCCTGCCGAATATAGGCGGTCAGAAGTGGCAGAGCTTCAGATGGGGCTAACCGATCCTCTATCAGGTCGCCACTCCAGCGTCGGGATTTCACCAGTTCCTCGCGCCAGTGACCCACAATCGCCCCTTTTGTGCCCAGCAAATACCACTTGGGTTTTAAAGCCGCAGCAATATCGCTATGAATAAATTCAGCCTCGCGCCCACCCTCAAAACGCAGCAACAGCTTAGCCTGGTCTTCGTTGGTGACATCGTGCCAGACTCGTTTGTGGGAAAAGCCGCTCACACTCTCCACCTGTCCCGGCATCAACCCCAATATCCAGTCCAGGTAGTGCGACCCCCAATCGTAAAATACCCCGCCCGAAACTGGCTCATGGGAGTGCCAATAATCGCAAGGATGGCTGAAAGTGCCGATAAAGGTTTCGATGTGGAACAGTTCGCCGATTAACCCCGCATTCAGGGCCGACTTGATTGCCAGAAAATCCGGGTCCCAACGGCGGCACTGGTAAATCGTCAGGGTGCGGTTCATTTTGTGGGACATCTCGACCATCGAGTCGGCCTCACGGGTGGTCAGGCAGAAGGGTTTTTCGACTACCACATGCTTGCCCGCTTCCAGCATCTGAATTGCCATCTGGGCGTGGAGATTGGGCGGGGTAGAGACAATCACCAGGTCAATATCGGGGTTTTCCTGCACCTGTCTCGCATCATTATAAGTTTTGATGGCCGGGAAAGCCTGGCGGGCTTCATCCAGACGGGCGGGGTTGCGGTCACACACCGCCGCAAACTCCAGACCGGGGACTTGCGAGGCGGCAGTACCATGCTCAAAGCCAATCGCACCATACCCTAACATTCCCACCCGTAAGGCCGCACCCTCCACCTGTCCGACCACGTGGCTAATTGCCCGAAAAACCAGTTGTTGGAAAATCGGGTTAGCCCAACTTGCATCTGCTACTCCCAGGCTTGTATAGAAAAATTTTCCAGCACCCGAATTGCGTACCCAGGCGACAGGCAACCTTTCGCCCCGCCAGCTAACCAGTAGCACCTTTTCGTTTTCTTCCAGGTTATAAGCCTGATTACTCAAATAAAACGAGTCGGTGAGGGGAAAGGCGGTGTCACGGTCTAAGCCGGCGTAATGGTCATGGGCATAACCCGCTTGCAAGCGGCGGGTAACCGGGTGGTTGGAACTAGCCGGAACCCGCACAATTAACTCGGTTACAGGGGTGCGCTGTCCCGGAGCGATGCCAAAGGTCGTTCTTAACAATTCACTTTCCGCCAGACTATCGGCACTTTTGCCCAGGCAAACTAATCCGCCGCCGCCCCGCACAAACGAGATTATTTCGGTGGCAATTTCGGGTGTAACCATAAATTCGGCACTCAAAACCAACGCATCGAATTGAGCCAGCCCGTCCGCCGAGGGCCACCGATTGGTATAATCAAGCTCAATCTTACCAGTGGTGCTTAAATAGCCGCAAAGTTTCTTTTGCCCTGGCTCTAAACCCGGTTGTAAACTGCTATAGAGCAGTACCTTAAACATTAATCGCTCCTTTTCAAAAGTCGAAGGTCAAAGGTCGAAAGTTGACCTAACCCCCTGACCCCCTTCCCTAGTGCAGGAACACAGGTGCTAATGTGCAAGAGAGGATTTTACCCCCTCTCCCATTCGGTGGGAGAGGGCGGGGTGAGGGTCCTAGTTAACTGACCCTTGAGTGTGGAGTCAGGCTAAGATTCCCCCTCACCCTAACCCTCTCCCCTGCGTACACGGGAGAAGGAACAAAACCGCCCCTTTGCACACCACCTCTTGGGTTCCTGCACTAGCAAGGAAGGGGGAACAATTCTTCTCATTCTTTATTCTTGCTCCTTTATTCTTCTTTTTTCATCCTTCATCCCTCATTTTTCATCCTTCCTATTGCCCCTGCCATTACCGCATTGCCGTGCGGGTCGTGATAATGGGCGTGGTCGTGGTCATGGTCGGGCCAGTGCTGGTGCTTGTGGTTGTGGGCTACTCCTGGCGGCGGCAATTCTTCGGCGGAGTGTTGATGTTTGCCCGCTACATGCCCACCTTTATCATGCCCAAACCACTGATTCTGAGGCTTATAATTGGCAACCAGCAGACTTTCGCCGTGATGCCATCTGGCCCGCAACAGGTCATAATTTTTCTTGCTCTTAGTGCGTTGTTCTTCTTCGGATAAGCTGTACCATTCCAGGTGGGGGTGCTTGATAATCCGTTTCTCCACCTGGGGCGTTGTGACTGCCTTGAAGCCCGCCGCCTTGAAAAAGAAACTCAAGTAAATATCCATCAGGCGATAAAAACGGAATTTTTCGTCAATTGGGCCAATTTGCGACCACAATTCGCGGCGGAAAGCCAGCATATAACCTTCAATCGCGTCCACTTCGGACCCGGCGGACTCCTGGAATTCGCGTAAGTCGGTAGTTACCAGCCCATAAGGCCCCGCCACCCCCACCGTTTCTTCACTTAAAACCTCATCCAGTTCTGACCAAATATCGCCGTTAAGCTCAATCGAGGTATCCAGTAACACAATATAGCGGCCTCGGCTGGCCTTAATGGTAGCGTTACGTCCGGCAGCAAAGCCCAGATTGTGGTCAGCAAAAAGCACCTGTACCGCTAAATCACACTCGTGGGTTTTTTCCGCCCCGGTTTTAGCAAGATTCCGTAGATATTCCACCGTGTCGTCGGTTGAGCCGTTATCAATAATTACCAGTTCGAGGCTGCGCCCGTAGCTATTATGCACGATGCTATTAATGCAGCGTTCCAAATCCTGGCGGCTGTTGTGAGCTAATAGGTTAATCGAAAATTCGTGGCTGTCAGGGGCTGGGCGGAAATCCGGCCCGGCGGCAGAAGTGCTGATGGGCTTGAATTCTTCCTCTGGGCGACGTGGTAAGACCAACGGCCCGGCGGCAGTATCGCGAATTTTGAGACTGGTTTCCTCTAGCTGATTACGGATAGAGTCGGCCCGGTTATAATCGTGATTACGCCGACTGGTAACGCGCTCTTGCACAATCTGACGGATTTTGGGTTCCAGTTTGGTTAAATTGGTGGTGCTGTCTAATTGCTCGCGCCAGACCCCGCTCTGGATATATTCTTCCAAACCAAAGCCCAAAACGCTATCCCAATCCAACAGCATCCCCAACTTGTCTTCCGGGCTGACCTCCTGGCTACGCAACATCTGCCAGACTACCGCCATGGCCCTCGGCATGTTCAGGTCGTCGGTAATAGCTTCTCGGAAAGCCTCAATCCAGCTATTTGCGGTTGGTTTAGTCCTTTCCCCTTGAACTTCCTGGGAAAGGCGAACGGCTACTCCCCGCAAGCGTTCCAAAGCAGTCTGAGCCGAGCGCAAAGCCGTAAAGGTAAAGTTTATCCGGCTGCTGTAAAGGGCAGTGGTGTAGAAATAGCGCAGGGCCATTGGGTCATAGCCTAGAGCCTCAACCTCCGTCAGAGTGTAGGCGTTCCCGGTAGATTTCGCCATTTTCAGGCCATCCGCCAGCAAATGTTGGGCGTGTACCCAATAATTGACAAAGGGTTCACCTGTAAAGGCTTCGCTTTGAGCTAACTCGTCCTCGTGGTGAGGGAAAATATTGTCCACGCCCCCGGTGTGAATGTCAAAATGGCGACCTAAATATTTAATAGACATCGCGCTACATTCGATATGCCAGCCTGGAAAGCCCCGCCCCCAGGGGCTATCCCAGGCCATCTCGCGGTTGGGTTCGGCCTGTTTCCAGAGGGGGAAATCTTCGGGGTTACGGCGGCGGGAGTCGGCGGTATCGCGCGCTCCCTCCATCAAGCCTTCTAACAGGTTGCCACTTAATTTGCCATAGCCGGGAAAGCGTTTAATATCAAAAAAGATATTGCCGTCTACCTCATAGGCTACCTCTTTTTCCAGCAAGCCCTGCACGATTTCAATCATTTCGTTGATATGCTGGGTGGCGGCGGGGAAAACGTGGGCGGGCAAAATATTGAGTTTGCGCTCGTCATTCATAAAGGCTTCGGTGTAAAAGGCGGCAATTTCGGTACTGCTGCGGCCTTCCTTGCGAGCCTGGGCAATCATTTTATCCTCGCCCTGGTCTAAAAGCTCGACCCGCATATGCCCGACATCGGTAATGTTTTTTACGTGGGTAACTTTATATCCTTCATAAGTGAGGGTGCGTCGTAGCCAGTCGGCCATCGTGAAGGTGCGGAGGTTGCCAATATGAATAAAGCGGTAGACTGTTGGCCCACAGCTATAAATTTTGAAGTGACCCGCTTCCAGAGGCTTTAATTCCTCCTTCTGCCGGGACAGGGTGTTATATATTCTCATTTTCCCAGATTTCCTCTTACCAGTAACCCAAAAGCTATTAAACTATTTGAATAATCATTCAAGTAGCTCTATAATATTATCAGGCGTTCATCTTGTCAATCCAAAAGTATCAGGAAAAATATAGTAAGAGGAGTAGGAGCGTATAGATATGGGCAAAACCGTTAACGACCACGATGAACATGATGGGCATGTGCATGCCGAACCCACCCCTGCCGTTCATGACGACCACGATGACCACGACCATGCGGCTGAGCATGAACACGAAGGTCACGACCACGATGAGCATGACGGTCACGACCACGCTAAAGGAAACTTTTTCCAGCGAATGATCGGCGAGGTGGTGCATAGTCATTCCCACGAGGACGAGGGGATAGCCCGTTATATGCAGGAGAGTAAGCGCGGTATCTGGGCTCTCAAGGTTTCGCTGGCAGGGCTGATTGCTACCGCCACTTTCCAGGTCGTTATTGCTATTATCAGCAGTAGTGCCGGGTTGTTGGCGGATACTATTCACAACTTTTCGGATGCGCTGACCGCCATTCCGTTATGGGTGGCTTTTTTAATTGGTCGTCGTCAGGCCAACTATCGCTATACCTATGGCTATGGTCGGGCTGAGGATTTGGCGGGATTATTCGTGGTGCTGATGATTTTGCTTAGCGGTGGAATTGCCTTTTATGAATCGCTCGACAGATTAATTAATCCCCAACCTGTGACCAATATCGGTTGGGTAATTGCCGCCGCTATTATCGGTTTTATCGGTAACGAAGGGGTAGCCTGGTTTCGCATCAAAGTTGGCACGGAAATCGGCAGTGCCGCGTTGGTCGCCGATGGGAAACACGCCCGAATTGACGGCCTGACCAGTCTGGCGGTATTATTTGGGGCGTTCGGGGTGTTGTTGGGCTTTCCCCAGGCCGACCCGATTGTGGGTCTGCTTATTACCATAGCGATTCTTTTGATTTTGAAGGATACCAGCGTGGCAATGTATCGCCGGATTATGGACGCGGTTGAGCCGGAATTAATTGAGCAGGTTGAAAAAGAGGCCGCCAAAGTTCCGGGGGTTGCCGGGGTTGATAATGTGCGAGGACGCTGGATTGGGCATAAACTCTTTGCCGAGCTTTCGGTGGAGGTGGACGGCAGTTTGTCTACATCCGCCAGCCACGCTATCGGTGAGGATGTGCGCCATGATTTGTTCCATCGTTTGCCCCGTCTGGCGGATATTATTGTCCATATTGACCCGGTTGATATAAGCCTGTCCAAAGAGTTACGCCAGCAACAGCACCACGACACCAATTTGCATCACTTTGACCCAACCCTAAATAGAACAGCGAATACGGAGCAGAAAAGCTAATGGCTAAGAAAGATGAACGCAAGGAACAAACTCAGCTTGAACCTATCAAACTAGGTATTATTGGCTCTGGCCTGGCGGTTAAGTGGTTACACTGGCCCGCTTTGAAAGATTTGCCGGGGCATTTCAAAATAGTGGCGACCTGTGATACTGTTGCCGAGTCGCGGGCCGAAATTGCCGGGTTAGCGCAAGAGCTTAACAAGGAACAGTATGGTGATGATAGCCCGATACGCCAATATGCCGACTATCGGGAGTTGTTGGCTTGGTCGGAAGTGGAGGCGGTTTTGTTGTCGCTGCCGATACACCTCAACGCCGAAATTATGCTGGATAGTGCCCTGGCTGGAAAGCATATTCTGTGCGAGAAGCCGATTGCTGCCAACTTGCCCCAGGCCAAAAGGTTGGTGACGGCTCTTTCGGATGTAATTGCCAACCGTAAATTAGTGGTGGAGATTGCCGAGAATTACCACTATCGGCAGGAGCTAGACCAGGCTAAGAAGTGGGCTTTTGAGGATAAGCGTATCGGCGAGGTGGTGATGATTTCCGCCAACTCGATTTTTCGGATGGATTCCAAAAAAGGTTTTGCCCAGACCCCCTGGCGGATTGATAATCAGTACCGGGGCGGAATTGTGGCGGATGGCGGTGTCCATTATTCCGCTCTATTGCGTCACCTGGGTGGCGAGGTTGAGCAGCTTCAGGCATTTGGCAAAATGATGCACCCTGAAGCAACCAGTTCTCTGGATAGTCTGATTGTAAATCTGCGCTTCAAAAACGGGATTTTGGGGCTGCTGACCTATAGTGCGGCGGTGGCAGTGCCGGAAAAAGAGATTGCCGAGGCTTATATCTATGGTACTCAAGGGATGATTCGGGTTAATCGTAATCAGGCCCGCCTTTATTTTGCCGGGGAGGATGGCGAGGTGAAGGAACAGGAGCGGTTTGAAGCTACCCTGACGGGCTATTACCTGGAATTCCTGAATTTCTACGAGGCGGTGCGCTCCGGCAAACCCGTTATAGCCACAATTGATGAAGGGTTGCGCGACTTCGAGATTATCATGCGAGCTTTCGACTCCGCCGAGGAACGCAGTGTGATTTTGTTCAGCTAAAAGATTCCGCTCCCCTCTTGTTCTTGAAGGGGAGCTGAATCTACCAATACTAAACTCTACGATTTATAAGGGCCAAAATTAAACCTTTGCAAAGTTTGGGCATCTATACCGAAAACGACGTGGTTGTTTATTATCGAGGGGCCTCCGGCAAACGGCTGATTAATGCCCTCAATGTCTATTACCCACATTGGCCGATTTTCCATGTGGTCTAAAACCTGACCAGTGAGAACACACTCTCCTTCCAACTGACAGTTTTCTATCCCAACATTTACTGACCCACTCCAGAAACCGTTTGGCCCTGGTTTTCCATCTGTTACCAGACCAAAAACAGCCGTAACCGTGATGGGTTTACCGCTCACAGTGGATTTGTTCAAATCCCACATATCCACTGCATTTTGGCGATAGCGCAAGGCTCTAATAGCAATTTCCTTAGAGATTGGGGCTGGGAAGGAAGCTTGTACCACCTTAATATCAACTTTTTTGTTAAAGGGTAAAATAATCTCTTGCCCCGCCGCCAGCGTAGGAGTTGGTTTGGCGGGTGGTAGGACAAAAGTAGTATCGGGGGTTGGGGTAGATGAAGTTGCTATACTAACTATCCCTGCCGCAATAGTTGGATTCGATGGTGCTGGCAGGGTAGCAATTACCCCCACCGCAATAATGGAAAGAACAATTATCGCCAACAAAGATATTAGTAACCAGTTCATTGGTCGTTTGGGTTGCTCAGTTTTCAAATCTACTCTTTCAGAAATGGCTCACAGTGACAAAATGAACGCACCATAGTTATTTTTAAGTAGGCTCTAAGACTTGTAAGGCCCGAAACCAATCCTTTCCAAGGTTTGGACATCTATACCGTAAACCACGTGGTTGTTCGGTATTGAGGGGTCTCCGGCAAAAGGTTGGTAAACTCCCTCAATATCTATCACCCACATTGGCCGATCTTCCAGGTGGTCTAATACCTGACCAGTGAGAGTACATTCACCTTCCAACTGACAGTTTACTCCCCCAATATTTCGCATCCCACTCCATCCACTTGGCCCTGGTCTCCCTTCTGTTACCAGACCAAAAACAGCCGTAACCGTGATGGGCTTACCCTCCGCCGTGGATTTATCCAAATCCCACAGACCCACCGCGTTTTGACGGTAGCGCAAGGCTTTAAGGGCGGTCTCTTTAGAGATGGGGGGTGGGAAGGAAGCTTTGACTACTTTAATATCAACTCTTTTGCTAAAGGGTAAATTAATTTCTTCACCCGCCGCCAGCGTAGGAGTTGGTTTGGCTGGCACAGTAGGCGTAGGTAGCACAGGAGTTGAGGTCACACCTACTGTAGCCGCCCTTGCCGCTACCTGGGATTCGGGCAAATTATTAGTAGCCAGGACAATCCAGAGTATTACTGCCACCGCTAAAACTGAGGCGAAACCTAACACCCCTACTATCAACCTAGTATAATTTCTATTCTTCATAAAAACCTCCAAAGATGCAAACCCGAAAAAATTATATAGTCATCTGTAATATATATGTAGTTGCGCTCAAGAGTTTCTTCTCTATCTCATAAAACGTATTAGAAACAAAAAAAATCACTAAAAACACCTGTAAATTTTTATCAGCTTTTTGGTCAGCCCTGATTTAGTTGGCTAAAACCACCCCTGTCGGCGTTTATGTCTGTGGTGAGACTAATATTACTTCTTTAATTTCTCACCTGGGACAATCAAACGCAAAGAAAGGAACAACAAAATGGACTTGAACAAAGCGGTGGCTCATCGCAACGACCCAGCCTGGATAATCGAACTGTGGTTGAGAATTCACCAAGGCGATCCAGTACCTGAGCAGTACAAGCACCTGAGCGAAACCGTCACCAACCTGACCCTCAAGGCTCTTGCCACTCAGATTAAGGATGCCGGGATTCGGGAGAATGTGCAGAAAGCCCTCGCCCCGTTAGCGACCCACTAATCGGCTGTCGGTTGTTGGTTATCAGATAATTAAATTTTCACCACAAAAGAGCAAAGGACACCAGGTAATTATAAAGACTGTGTTCTCTGTGTCTCTGTGGTGAAAATCTGTATTTATTTTTAGAGTGATTCAGCCCCAACTAATCCAAAAAACATCACTTACTGTCCTATGCCCTACCCCGCAAATATTCTACTCATCCTTGATGTATAATTTGAGCTGTTGAAGTAGTTTAGCCCCAACAAACTAGGATGAAAAGGAAAAATGATAAAAAATAGAGACAGGTTATTAGCCCAAATTCAGGAGTTGCATCGCCAGATACGGGCGGCGGTGATTGAACAGACCGAAGCGATGGAGATCGAGCAACTGGCGGCGGTGGAGGGTGATGATGCCAGCTATGATGGCGACACTATTTTTGCGATTGACAAAATTAGTGAAGAAAAGCTGCTGGAGTTCTTTGAGCATGTGGTTGCGCCCGAACGCCCTATTTTACTAATTGCCGAAGGAATTTATGATACCGGGTTTGGCGAAGGAATCTTGCCCCTTCCACGCGGCATATCCCCCGAAGAAGCCGAAGTAAAGATAATAATTGACCCGATAGATGGTACTCGCTGCATAATGTATCAAAAACGGAGTGCCTGGGTCTTGACCGGGGTTGCGCCTAATCTCGGCCCGACCACCAGCCTCAAGGATATTGAATTTTCCGTTCAGACCGAGTTGCCTCTGGCTAAACAGCACCTTTCGGATGAACTATGGGCCATCCGGGGTGAAGGCTATCATTCCCAACGTTTCAACCGAATTAGCGGGGAGTATAAACCGCTCCGTCTGCATCCCAGCAATTCCAGCACGGTTTTGCATGGTTACGCTATGATTGCCCGCTTTTTCCCTGGCGTGCGGGACGAACTGGCAGCGATTGATGAGGAAATTATGCGGGCGGCGTTAGGGTTGGCGCGTCCCGGCAAGGCTCTTTGTTTTGAAGACCAGTATACCTCTAGTGGTGGGCAACTCTACGAACTTATCGCCGGACATGACCGCTTTGTAGCCGACTTACGCCCCTTGATGGAGAAGGTTGCCGAGGAACGCGGGTTCAAGTTAGGTATTTGTTGCCATCCCTACGACGTTTGTACGGCCTTGATTGCCGAGGAAGCCGGGATTATTGTGACGGATGCGGCGGGTCATCCCCTGAATCCGCTTCTGGATGTAACCACCGATGTGGCCTGGGCTGGGTTCGCCAATCCTGATATTCGGACGCAAATCGAACCCCATCTGTTGGAAGCTTTGAATAAACGGCGGCTGTTGTAGAATATTAACCAGGTTCTTTTAAACGTAAAGGAGATACCGCTATGACCCAATATCCGCAATCATTGACCCCTTTCTACGCAGGCTGGGACATTTTTCACCAGCACCTTGTCGCAGCCATCGCGCCACTTACCGCCGAGCAGCTTGCCTTGCGTAGTGCACCCCAAAACTACTCGATTGGTATGATTGTGACGCACATTGTTGGAGCCCGCGTCTTCTGGTTCTACACCTGGATGGGAGAACGCAGCTTTGATCTTTCTTCCTACGAAATCTGGAATTATCAAGGTCGCGTGGACGGCATAGACCACTTATACTCGGCGGAAGAGTTGGTTACTGGCCTTGAGAAGAGCTGGCAAATTATCCAGAATGCCCTGGCTTACCTGACTCCCGCCGACCTTGACCGGGTTTATCCTGACCCTGATGCTGACTCGAATGACGAAAATAATTCGGGACGTTCATTGCAATGGATTATCTGGCATGCACTTGAACACGACATCCAGCATAGTGGGGAGCTTTCCTCCATTCTCAGCGTGAATAGCCTGCCCACCATTGATTTAGGGTAAGAGATTACAATTCCCTATGCCTCTTTGCTTAGAATCCTATTTCCTGTAGAAATCGCTACGATTACTGAAGAATTTCCCGGCAGTCTCGAAGATTTTGCCGGGTACTTTGGTAAACATATCAGCCACCACTTTGTCGGGTTGGAGATTCTGACGGGTGGTCTGGTCACGCAAAACACTAAACTGGAAAATTACCCCGAAATTCCACAGAATAAACAACGCGCCTATCGCCAGCACTACTTTGCGATTTAGGAAACGGCGGGGTTTGCATTCGGCTAACCACCAGCCCAGATAACCTAGCCCGATGATATAAGCCGCACTGATGCCGACCATCCGCCGCGCCCCATAAGAACCCGCCATCGTCCAAGTCTGGAACGAGGCCGAGATGTAAAGTTCAGCGACGAAGGCCGCCAATAACACAATCCCGATAAAGCGCAAAGAACGATTAAACAGCATCAAAATCAGTCCCACGATTGCTGGGATTAAAATTGGAGCCCACCAGAACATCCCATGATTGAAGTCAAACATCAGTCCGAAAAGCTGAGGACTGAAAAAGCGCAATTTGTTACCGACAATCGTGCTAGGGGTCGGGTGTCCGTTCAGGAATTGATAGACCAACAACTGAGGCACAAGGCCAATTACCAGCCCTGCCAATAACAAAACGTTCCCGATAAATAATCGCCGCACTTCCAGCCAGTTCTTGCGGCGTAGCCACTGCCAGTAGCAATAAAAAGCTTCTATAGCCCCTACAATCATTACCGATCCGTCCTGTTCGCGCACCATCGCCGCCAACGCCCCTAATAAACCTAATATAAACCAGCTTTTCAGGCTACGTTGCCCTGCTATAAATTTTCCATCCTCAATTTTCCAACCTTTGGTGCGATACCAGACATATAGCCACAGTGAAATGGCAAACAGCGAGTTGGCATGGGACATCGGCGGTGTCAGTGACATATAGAAAATAAGGGGCGAGGCCAGCCAGATTACGATACAGCCAAAAGCCGCCCAAAACTTTGACACAAAATTACGCGCCAGCATGTAGGCTAGAATCAATCCAGCAAAACCGTAGAGCAATGAGGCGAAAGTAACGGCGAAAATGTAAAATGGCGAATAGCCGTTAGGGTTGAAAGCCTTGATACCCACCGCGCTCCCCGCCGAACTTATGCCGTGCGCCACCAGATAAAAGGGCGACCACAACAGGGCCGAACCAATCGGCGCAACGTTTATCGGCAGGTTATTTTCGTTCTTTTTATCCAGCAAATCTTTCTTGAAACCCTCATATTTCGGTGGGTCAAGCGCGATAAAGTGCTGGTATTCATTGGTAAAATCTACATCGAAGTCAAAAACCACTGAATGGAGGTAGGAAAAATACTGGATTTCGTCGCTGGCGTAGATGCGGGCGGTAAAAAGCGGCAGGGTCACCACAAACACCAGACACAGGGCCAAAATCCCCTTGTCGGCCTTGCGGTAAAAATCCTTTAGGCGGGAGGTCGGTTGTCGGTTGTCGGTTGTCGGTTTTATCATGCTTTCTTGAGTTTTCCTATTTCATCCTTCATCCCTTATCCTTCCCTTTGAAGGCTGCCACCATTATCCCATTGCCGATTACGGGCGGGTAGGGTAGTTCGAGACTGAAATTTAGTTTGCGGATACTGCGCGACCACCAGGGCTTTATCCCAGTGCGCCATTTTACCTGTCCAAAACCTGCCCCGCTTACCAGTTTAGCCAGGCGGGTAGGGGTCATCAGGTTAATGTGGGTGGGGTCTTGATAGCCCGACCAAACTTTGCCCCGTAGTTTGTCCCAGGGGCGGCGGAGGTCCCATAGGTTGGGGGTCGTCAGAATCAAGCAACCGCCAGGAGCTAATACCCGGTAACATTCCGCCAGAAATTTCTCGGCCTCCGCCAGATGTTCGATTACTTCGCTGGCTAGAATTACCTCAAAGGAGTTTGCTACAAAGGGTAGCCCGTCCCGCAGGTCAGCGTTCACCAAAGTCACTTCGGGAGCGCGTTTGTGTGCCTCCTGCAAAGGATATAACACAAAATCGCTGCCCGTAACCTGATAGCCATGTTTTTGCAAAAAGCCGAGTGCTGGGCCAGCCCCACAGCCAGCGTCCAGAAATCGTGGGTGGCTAGTCGGGCTTATCCCGGCATATTTAAGCAGTCGCCCATATTGCCAGGCGGCCTTTGCATCCGACTTGCTGACCTGCGCCGCAAAATATTCCTTTGTATAAAGTCTATCTGTCATTTAAATACGAACCACCAGGTCACCAAAAAAGATTTACCACAGAGACACAGAGACACAGTTTTTATTTTAGTTGAGTACGAGTTTCTTGCGGGGCTACAATACAACCCTTTTGATTCCCTCTTTTATAATTGGCACATTGAAATTTATGAGCAAACCTAAACGGTTCCCAGATAATTTGAGATAGGTCATAAGTTGGGCCTTGTGTACAGGGAGCAGGCTTTCTACTGCTTTCAGTTCAACAATAACACAGTTTTCTACTAACAAGTCCAATCTCAGACCACCTTCTATCTTTAGATTGTCGTACACAATTGGTAAAATAACCTGCCCTTCGACTTTCAACCCTCTTTTGCGTAATTCATAAATCAGACAGCTTTCATAAACACTTTCGAGTAACCCAGGCCCAAGTGCGGAATGTACTGCGTAACACGCGCTTACCACCTGTCCCGATATTTGGTTTAATCTGGGTGGGACTGCGTCATTTTTCAATATCTCTTTTTATCTTCGGTTTCCAATGAACGATTCCTCCCAATAAAACCCTTTTTTTCTAACTGTGTCCCTGTGTCTCTGTGGTTAATCTTTTCTTGATATCTGGGGGTCTTGGTGGTTCAATCTTATTCCTTTATCTGAGCTACAAATTTCAGGATAGCCCTGGCCCGGTTGGTGTAGGTGTAGGCTGCGACGTGTTGGCTGGCGGCTTTGCCCCGTTGGTTGGCTTCCTGCGGTTGCTGGTAGACCTGGGCAATCACCTCTTTCATCGCTACAACATTCCCACGCTCGAAATAAAAGGCTTCGTCCTCAGTTAGAATCTCTTTGAGGGCGGATATATCGGGCAGCAACACCGGGCGACCCACCGCCGCATACTCAAACATTTTCAGGGGCGAGGCCGTAATATCGGTAACAGTATCGGGAATTGCCAGCAACGAAGCGGCATTCAGGTACAAATTTACCTTATCGGCTGCCATTTGTCCAACACACTTTAAGGCATTTTGCAGCCCTAGTTTTGCGGCTACTTGTTGCATCTCGGTCTGCTCAAAGGGCCGCCCACCCACCAGATAAAGGGAAGCTTTAACCCTAGGCGTTTCTTTGAGGAAAGCGGCAAAAGCCTCCGCCAACTTATCCAGGTTGCGATAGGCGAAAGTAAGGCCGCTATAGACGATAATAAACTCATCGGCGGGCAAACCTAACTTTTCCCGACACTCCACCTGACTCATCGGGCGATAACTTTCCGCGTCAAAGGCATCGGGGATAATGGCATAGGGTTGGGTTTTTGGGCGTAAATTATTCTCGGCGGTATAATCCACAAACGCCTGAGTCAGTGAAACCAGACCATCCGCTTTAGTCAACACCACCCGGTCTACTTTTTCCAGCCAGCCCCGTAACCTTTTGTTTTGGGCTCGGCTAGGGTTGCGCTGCTCCAAATCGTGGACTTCATAAATGATTTTCGCCCCCAGAATCCCTCGCCAATAGCGCAGCAATAGATAAGTTACAATCACGTCCCGCACGTAAATAACCCGAATACCTCGCCCGGTGACGCGCCGCCCCAACAGCCACAAGCCGCACAACAGACTAAACCAGGCCCGTTCCAGATACGTCCAGGGGATTATTTTCAAGGCTGGGAAATTGCTGAAAAAATTAAAGGGCATCCGCAGCAAGTGACGGGCTTTTATTAGCGGGTCGGCGAAACGGCTGGGACGGAAGGGTAGGCGGGGGATTAGAACCAGAGTTTTGGGATTCAGCCGTTTTAGTTCCCGGCAGGTGGTGTAGGTCTGAATGGCGTTGGCTGATTTCAAGGTCAGGCTGCTGGGGTAGGCGATGTAGCATAGAGGGGTTTTTTTGGTGGGTGGTTCGTGAACCGCCCTGACAGAATTATAAAATTCCAATAGCTCATCGCCGATCCGGGCAGAGGTAAAACGTTGGGCAAATTCTGGCCCGCGTTGCCCCATTTCTTCTTTTTTAGCTAAGGCCGCGACAATCCCCTCCACCAGAACTTTTTCGCTGGAAGGGACGACACTCAGCCCCACCCCCGCCGCCTGTGCATGGCTGGCAATCCCGGTGGACTCGGTGACTACGGTGGGCGTACCTACTGCCGCCGCTTCCATCACCACTTTGTTTAGAGCTTCTATTATAGAAGGCACTACCAGCAAATCTGCCCCCGCTAGATAGTCCTGCGAATAGGCAAAGTCAATTTTCCCGGTAAAAACTATCTCCTCGCGTGCCCCAGTTTTGTCGGCAATTTCTTCCAGATAGCGACGATAATCGCCAAATTGGGGAGTGCGCCGACCAGGGCCACAGATTAGCAGATTTAACGGGCCAATCTTTTCTTTTATTAACGGTACGGCCCGCACCAGAAAATCCAGCCCTTTGAACGGGTGTAGCCGACTATAGGCTATCAAAATCGGGCCGGAGTTAAGGCCGTAGCGTTCGCGGAGCATCGCCTGTTGCTGGCGTTTGTTTTCGGCTAAATCCAGACCGGGCAGGGGATAAATATTTTCGCTGATATTCCGCAGAATTACCCGGACTTTTTCGGGTTTAGCCCCATAACTCAGGGCTAGTTTGGCGGTCTGTTCAGAATTAGCCCGCACCCCTGCCGCTCGTTTAAAAGTAAAGCGCAACAATCGGCGGGCCAGCCAGAACCGCCCATAACCGTAATCATATTTGGGCAGACTCATCACGTCCGCCCCTTGCAAATTCACCACAAAGGGGATTTTGGCCGCGCCCGCCGCCAGAGCTGCCACCGCTCCCAACGGGTAGGCCGCTTCCACATGAATAATGTCAAAGTCATTTTTATGCCGTTTCAAAAACTGGCGATAGCCCCACCAAAGTTCCAGAAAAAAGCCATAATGAAAGAGACGCTGACAGATTTTTCGCAGCAAGCGTCGCCCAAAGCTATTCTTGAATTTGATGGTGAAAACTTTTACGGCCTCAGCCTCGTCGGGGAAGGGGGTCGCGCCCGCCTCGCCACTTTCGCTGTAATCTTCCAGACTTAGCACCGAAAAAGTATGCCCCTGCCGGCGGAAATGACGACCAAGCTCACTATGGACTTCGCTGGCGATAATTTGTGGGCCATAAGCCATTATTGCGTAGAGGATTCTCATGCGGGACGCACCGCCGAGGTGGACTTGCCGCACACTTCCCGATAGACCGCCTCAAGTTGTTCAACGATTTTAGCGGTGTAATACTTTTCTACCTCACGCCGCCCGTTTTCCGCCAGTTTATGGCGCAAGAGGGGATTTTCCAGGGCGTGAATTATAGCCTCGGCTAAACTTTGGGGATTATCATATTCAAACAGGAGGCCGTTAACCTCGTCCTTGATAATTTCATCTATCACCGGGATATTAGTGCTAATCACTGGGCAACCCGTGCTCATCGCCTCTATCAACGGGATACCAAAGCCTTCGTAGCGGGTCGGCAGGACGTACAAATCGCTACCTAAAAATAAGGCAGCCTTTTCGCTGTCACTAACATGCTCTGGCAACTGGATATAGCCCCGTACCCCGGCCTTATCCACAATCTCAAGCAAATCGTCCCGGTGAATCGGGCTGTGGGTGGCGAACACAAAGCGGGCCTGGGGAAACCGTTGCACAACTGGCAAGATTGCTTTTGCCAGCAGGTCAAAGCCCTTACGATATTTTAGTTGCCCCAGGTAAAGTATCCGCAGTTCGTCATGTGACTTGGGGGCGGGTTCTACCGACTCGAACCAGTCTGGGTCTATGGCGTTGGGTATTATGGTGATTTTCTCGGCTTTCAGGCCAAGTTTTAGCAACACTCCCCGCCCGTGTTCGGATAGGGCAATAACCTTGTTGACCTGTCGCAAGGGGGCGTGCATCAGGTAATTTTTCAGGGCGCGTTTGGGCTTGAACCGAAATAGCAAAGCCTTGAACAGTTGAGGGACAGTTTGAACTATATCCGCATATTTGGCAGGAGTATCGAAGGGGCGGTCACGGTCAAATACCAGCCAGGGGTCATGGAAAAGGCCGTGCGGGGTCACAACCACCGGGATACGCCGAAGTTTACAGATTAGAACCGTCAGAAAGCTAAACTGGTTGCTCAGATGGTGTAAATGCACCACATCCGGGCGGGGGTCGCGCCATAGGGCCTTGACCAAATCCAGCGAAAGCCACTGGCGGCGGCGCAATCGCTTTACCTCTACCCCATCTATTATCTCGTGCTGCACTTTATTCCAGTTTTTTTTGCCTAGATAAGTATAGGCCCGTACTTTATGACCGCGTTGGGCCAGGGCACGCGCCTGTAATCGCTCCGGCCAGCTATTGAACTCCTGGGTTATACCGTTGGTGGTGATAATAAGAATATGCAAATAAGTTCTCAGTAATAAGCTGTCAGCTAAGAGTTGTTCGTTATTAGTGGTTGGTTGTTAGTTATATAATGCAGCATCAGGCGATAAGTTTAAGCCAAAAGGGGGAGTTTGACAAGTTGGGGTTAAGAAATTCAAAGGTTAAGAGTTATTAGTTTTGATTTTCAACCGACAACCGACAACTGACTGCCGACAACCGATTAGAGAAAGAGTAGAAAGAGAGTAAGCCGAGTTCTGTTTGTGGCAGTCATCTATCTCAGTACCGGGTGATACTGGTCGTGTCGTCGCCTTCACGACTGCTCTCGACTTCTGGCCTCGGCGAGCCACCGTCTTTGTCGGCCAATTCGGAGATTGCTACAGGGAGGATTGCCCTTTTCACACCCTTCGCTTGCGCGTGGGCTTAGTCTCTGTTGCTCTATT
>Ga0209511_1000577_pt1 | contig 36349 bp, 28 predicted proteins | sample SSSSmetaG_FD_184141 | JGI IMG/M metagenome (GOLD analysis project Ga0209511, IMG submission 184141) | Glacier valley bacterial and archeal communities from Borup Fiord, Nunavut, Canada, to study Microbial Dark Matter (Phase II) - ​SSSS... | ecosystem: Environmental > Aquatic > Freshwater > Ice >... | reverse complement strand
TTTTACCGACAACCGATAACCGACGACTGACAACAGCCTGATGGGTACGGAAGGGCTTGAACCTTCAGCCTCATTCTTGTAAGGAATTTGCTCCACCGTTGAGCTACGCACCCTCAATTCAGTTGTCGGTGGTCAGTCGTCGGTTGTCGGTTGAAAACAAGAGCTTTGAGTTTTGCTTTCGACCTTTGACTTTCGACTATTTACTCAGCACTCAGTCCTCAGCACTTTTATTGATAGGCGCGGCAGGACTTGAACCTGCGACCTGTTGTTTATAAGACAACTGCGCTTACCAACTGCGCCACGCGCCCCCTTTTCTCAGTGTAAAGGACTGAGGACTGAGGGCCGAGGTTTTCTTACTAACCCTCAACCCCTATCCCCCAGCCCCCTGTTTGATAGGGGTGAAAGGACTCGAACCTTCGATGTCCTGGTCCCAAACCAGGCGCACTCGCCGCTATGCTACACCCCTAAATCGGTTATCAGTTACCAGTTGTCCGTAAAAAATCGGAACTAATTCTTACCGACCCCCGACAACTGCAGACTGACAACTTTTCGATGGGTAGGGCAGGACTTGAACCCGCAGTGCGTTTTACCGCCACAGCTTTACAGGCTGCTGCCTTACCATTAGGCTACCTACCCGATGATGGACCAGACGGGATTTGAACCCGTATCCTTCTGTTTGCAAGACAGACACTCCCCCAATTGAGCTACCGCCCCATAATTTAGTAACGAGTGCCGCGTAGTGAGTAGCAAGTTTAAAACCCCCTCCTCAGCATTCAGCACTCAAAACTCAGCACTTTTTACTCGCTACTCATTACTTCCTGACGGGCATGGCAGGACTCGAACCCGCGACCTGCTGGATCGAACCCAGCCGCTCTAATCCACTGAGCTACATACCCAAATTCAGTAACGAGTAGTGAGTAACGAGTAACGAGCCGGATTCTTAAACTCGTGACTCACTACTTAGAAATGGCTCAGGTGCAAGGACTTGAACCTCGATAAACAGTTCCAAAAACTGCCGTCCTGCCATTAGACGACACCTGAATATAAAAGTGCTGAGTAAAAAGTTGTTAGTTGTTGGTTGAAAGCAAGGGTTTTGGATTGTGCTTTCAACCTTTGACCTTCGACTATTAACTTTCAACTCGTTACTTGCTACTCGTAACTCTTGTGATGGGCCCGGCAGGATTTGAACCCGCGACCATCCGCTTAAAAGGCGGCTGCTCTACCGACTAAGCTACAAGCCCATAAATTAGTAACGAGTCCTTTTACCGACCCCCACCCCTAGTTTTGATAGGCACAGAAGGATTTGAACCTTCGACCTCCCGTGTATCAGACGGCTGCTCTCCCCACCGAGCTATGTGCCTACGATTGATTGAACCGGGTGTAGGACTTGAACCCACACTCCTCCGCTTACAAGGCGGTTGCTTTAAGCCATTTAGCTAACCCGGCCCTTTTGTCAGTAACGAGTATCGCATAGCGAGTTTTCTTTTACACTCGTTACTCGTTACTTCCTGATGGGTATGGCAGGACTCGAACCTGCGATCTACTGCTTCGCGCACAGTCGCTCTCATCCACTGAGCTACACACCCAAATTCAGTGCTGAGTGCCGAGTAGAATTTCTTTAAGCTCGTTACTCGTTACTCACCACTCGTTACTTTCCCGAAACGCCCGCACGGGGAATTGAACCCCGCTCCCCGCCGTGACAGAGCAGTGTCTTTGCCGCTAGACCATGCGAGCATAGTGTTAAATAAAAAGGGATGTTCCGCGCAAGTTGCCAGAGCTCGCCCTTGCGGGCAAGTTGCTGCTCTTCCACTGAGCTACACGCGCAAGCGCACGAGAAAGGATTTGAACCTCTGACAGGCATGTAAGCTCTTGCGATTGGAGCGCGGAACAATATTGTTTTTTAGAGATTTGAGAAGAATTCCGTACAAGTTAAAAGTGCTTCTCGAAAATTCCCCCGCAAGAATAAATGCAGGGGGTTGGAATCGAACCAACAGCCTTTCTTTTCAGGGAAAGGGTTAACCAGTTTGTAAGCCCTTGATATTAGAGTACGGAATTAAATATAACCAGAATTCAGCTTTAAATCGTACCTGCTCTTAAAAAGCTGCGCCAGTAACGACGGCTATTTAAGTCCATCTCGGTATATTCGGCTGAAATTCCGTCCACGACGATAGTGGCCGCTTTGAGCTGGTTATCGGTGGGTTGGAGGTTCAGGTCATGCGCAACCGAGTCCAGCTCTACGCATTTACTACCAAACCGTATATCACAATCCGGCCTGGAGTTTTCTGTATTTAGCTGTTTAGTAAACAAGGTCGCACCTCCTGATAAAAGGGGGTAAAGTTATTTGCCAAACGGACAAGGCGCAGCGCGTACAAGTTCTTAAAGCTTGCTTCGCCAGGACTTGCGCCCCTTTGAAACGGTTGTTCCCTTTCGGGAGACAGCTCCAAAAGCTGTTGTCGCCAAAATGACGACGGTTTGTAAGCTTCAAGTATTAGAGTACGCGCAGCCTTAGCCGCTCTACCATTTGCACTAGCCATAGGCTGGCACTTCAGCGCTATCCAATTAGTATTGGTTAGCTGTTTGTAGTATATGGCATCTTTGCAAAACTGTCAAGCCCCTATTTTGATGAGTTTTGCAAAGTTGCACATCGCCCGTCAAACTGTTATCCTGCACTGGTACTTAAAAGCTATTTCAAGCTGTTTGAACTTTTTATCGGGCTACTACTTATATTAAACGCGGAAAATCCCAAAAATGTTATTGGTCATACGACCTATTTTATGAATTGGTTCACACTTTTTTTCCTAGAAAGGCCCAAAAGGGTTGCTTACAATTAATAAACGGTGGGCAGGGTTGCTGGTTGCACTTCTATTATCTTTGATGTTGGCGGCTTGTGGCGACGATAATGGACCAGAACTCGTGATTGGCCCAATCCAGACCGAACAAGTCAGCCATATCAACCTTAAATCGTTAAGTCTGGATGTTCCGGGTGGTGAGGTTGCCATCCAGGGCGGAAGTAGCGGCGCAATCGGCACTCTCGAATACAACACCCCTGACCTTAAACCTGTTACCGAAGGGGCTGGCACACCGGACGTAAAAATCAAACAAGACCTGGGTAAAAATAAACTCCCTGCCGCCGGGCTAGTCAATCGCTGGAATCTCAAGCTGGGTGGTTCTAATCCACTAGATGTTAATTTCTCGGTAGGTAACGGCAACCTGAAAACCGATGCTACCGACATTCAACTCAAAAGCTATACTGTCAAAATCGGTACGGGCAACCTGGCCTTAACCTTTAACCAGCCCCAAAAAGCTATGACCCAATTAAATGCCCGGATTGATACCGGGAATATGACCGTGAATAACTTGCCCAATATTGGGGCGGCGGCAATGGATATAAAGGTTGGGACAGGTCAAATCACCCTGGATTTTTCGGCAGGAATAACCGCCCCTTTTTATGCCGGAGCAGGAGTGGGCAGTGGCGATATCACCTTTATCGTACCAAAGGGGTTGGGGGTAAAACTGAGCGCGACTATTACTACTGGCAACTTTAGCGGCGCAGGTTATACCCGACAGGGCAATCAAACCATCTGGGCAAATGTTGAATTTGCTAAGGGTGGCAATACTCTGGTACTCGACCTCAAAGTCAGTAACGGCAATGTCAAAGTTCTGACCGTTTAGGAAGCATCAAGACCTAAAAAATTCGAGTTGCTTCCCCTTAGTCTTGCACTTTTGGGTAATTAAGCTATAATAAACCCACTGTTAACGAAGCATTATCTCCAAATGTTGTGGCTGCTCCAAGCCGGGTAGACCATCTTCCACTAAGCTTGTGCCAAAAACCAAAATCCAGGTCAACTAAATACCGTGTCGTACCGTGAAAAATAAATATTAGTTTTAAGCCCTACCAGCCCTGTGTTGTGCTGGCTAGGGTAGAACCGGAGACGCTTATGAAAAGCTATAGAACGGAACAGATTCGGAACGTAGGACTATTTTCGCACGGCGGAGCGGGCAAAACGTCGTTGGTCGAAGCTCTGTTGTTCGACAGCAAGACGATTAGCCGCCTGGGTCGGGTGGACGATGGCAATACCGTCAGCGATTTTGACCCGGATGAGGTGAAACGCCATATTAGCGTTAGCACTTCCGTTGTGCCGTGCGAGTGGCAGGATACCAAGATTAACCTGATTGATGCACCCGGTTATGCTGACTTTATTGGTGAAATAAAGTCGGCGGCTCGTGTTGCCGATACGGCCCTGATTCTAATTGATGCGACGGGCGGCGTAGAAGTAGGCACTGAACAGGTGTGGGGCTTTGCCGCCGAGCATAACTTACCGCGAATCTTTTTCATAAACAAGCTTGACCGCGAAAATGCTAATTTCTTCACTGCTCTGGAGTCGCTCCAGCAATTCTTCGGACAGAATGTAGCTGCCCTGCAAATCCCGGTGGGCAAAGAAAGCGGCTTTCGCGGCGTGGTTGACCTTATTTCCCAGAAAGCTTGGCTCTATAATAACTCTCGCGATGGCAAATTTGAGACTGCCGAAGTTCCCGCCGACCTTAAAGCTAAGGCCACTGAATTACGCGAAAAATTGGTTGAACGGATTGTGGAAGCCGACGATGAGCTAATGATGCGCTACCTGGACGGGGAAGTCATAGGAGAGGCTGAGCTAATCGCCACCCTGCCCAAAGCGGTCGCCAGTCAGTTGCTTTATCCGGTTTTGGCCGGGAGTGCTACCGCCAATATCGGAGTTAATCAACTCCTCGATTTTCTGGCGCAAGCCGCTACCCCGCCCCATGATGCCGGAACCGATTGTGACCCCCACAAACCTTTATCCGCGATTGTATTTAAAACCGTCGCAGACCCCTTTGGTCGTATTACCTATTTCAAGGTTATTAATGGCACTTTCAGGGGTGACGGTCAGCTTTTTAACGCTACTAAAAATAAAAGTGAGCGAGTTGGACAGGTTTATCTATTGCGCGGCAAGGAACAAATTCCCGTGCAGTCGGTTGAGGCGGGCGATATTGGGGCGGTGGTTAAGTTGCAGGAAACTAATACCAACGATACTATCAGTGCCCCCGACAAAGCAACTCAGCTAAAACAGATTGAATTCCCCGCCCCGCTTTATCGGGCTTCTATTACCCCTAAAACTAAAGCTGACCTGGAAAAGATGGGTACGGCTATTAACCGCTTGCTGGAAGAAGATCATACCCTGAGTGTGGCGCGTGATCTGGGAACCGCCGAGACGATTATTAGTGGGATGGGCGAAAGCCACGTTCAGATTGCCGCCGAACGTTTGCAGCGCAAGTTTGGGGTCAGCGTTACGATTGATTTACCCAAAGTGCCTTATCGCGAAACCGTTATGGGGACTAATAAGGCCGAATACAAACACAAAAAGCAAACGGGCGGTCACGGTCAGTATGGGCATGTGCTGATTGAGGTGATGCACACCGACCATGATGAGTTTGAGTTTACCGAGAGCGTGGTGGGCGGTTCTGTCCCCCGCAACTATATTCCGGCGGTAGAAAAGGGCATTCGGGAGGCTCTGGGCGAAGGTTTGCTGGCGGGCTTCCCGGTGGTAAACGTGCGAGTCAATCTTTATGATGGTAGCTATCACCCGGTAGACAGCAGCGAAATGGCTTTCAAGATTGCCGCTTCTCAGGCTTTCAAGAAGGGTGCGCTGGGGGCAAAACCTGTGCTGCTAGAGCCAGTGGTCAACCTAAAAATTACCGTGCCGGATGCGGCGATGGGCGATGTGATGGGCGACATCAACAGCCAACGCCGAGGCCGGGTGCTGGGTATGGATCAGTTGGGCAACGGCTTTACGGTGGTGGAAGCGCAAGCTCCTCTGGCGGAGGTGCAACGTTACGCCACTGACCTTCGCAGTATGACGCAGGGGCGGGGTATTTTCACGATGGAGATGGCCCATTACGAGCCAGTGCCTCAGAATATTGCCGACCATATTATCGAACAAGCCCACAAAGCCGCCGAAGCCGCCGCTCACTAACCCAGTTGTCAGTTGTCGGAAAATCGTTGTTGGTTATTGGTTATTAGTAGGGGCGGGGTCTCCCCGCCCTGGTAGGATATAAACGTAGGGGTAGACCTCAGTGTCTGCCCTTTTTAATTCGCAAAGACGCACAGGATTTTTGAGAAAGGGGTATATAAATTGTAGTAGTGACTTTAGTCGCTTCTTCGCTTGTTGGTGGTAAATCACCAAAATTATTCACTACAGAGGCACAGAGAACACAGAGGAAATAAGGATTTTGAAGGATAGTGACGAGTCTAGTCGTTAAAACCAGAATATTTCAAGAAGCGACTAAAGTCACTACTACCTTTTAAAACCTCTATGTAACTCTGTGAACCTCTGCGTCCTCTGTGGTGAAAATTAAACAGTTTGTTTAATATCCAAAATCTTGACAGGCGGGGTTAGATTTTGCCCCTCCGCCGGACATTTCTGGATTTTCCGGACAATATCGATACCGCTTGTTACCTGCCCAAAGGCAGCAAAGCCCTGGCCGTCGGGATTGCGCTTCCCGCCAAAATTCAGTTCTGGCTGGTCATTTATGCAAATGAAAAACTCCGAACAGGCACTATCGGGCAGAAGACGGGCCATCGAGAGCGTACCGTCAAGGTGCTTTAAGCCCGTAAGATTGGTGGGTTCCATCGGGATAGGGGGGTAGGGCGAGTCAGCTTGCAGTAGGCGATTCATGCTCAACCCGCCTTGAGTCACTTCAATTTTAACATCGTTGTCGGGCTGGTTATCCAGTGTTACAGTGCGATAGAAGCCGATATCCTTATACCACCCTTCCGACACATAGCGCAGGAAGTTAGCAACAGTTATAGGAGCTTTGTCGGCTTCAAGTTTTAATTCGATGGTACCAAACTCGGTTATGATTTCCACATGGGGAAGTTCGGTGGTTTGAGTGTCCATTAATCCTCTGACAATAATTTGCTAACCACCAAGACACCAGGACACCAGGCAAATATAAAGTTACTTGGCGTTCGCCTGTGCCCCGCAGGGGTATGGCGACTTGGCGGTTAAATTTTCTTTTCTTAAATTATTATAAATGGGCAATGTCGCCGTAGAGTTCGGGGCGGCGGTCACGGTAGAACTGCCAGGTATCCCGTACCTCTTTAACCAGGTCAAGGTCAAGGTCGGCTACAAGAAGCTGTTCTTCCTTGTCGCTGGCTTTTGCCAGATACGCCCCACGCGGATTTACAAAATAGCTTGAGCCGTAATATTCCTGTGGCCCAAACTCGGCTTCGACCCCCACCCGGTTATTCGTACCCACAAAATAGCCGTTGGCAATCGCATGTCCGCGCTGCTCCACGTCCCACAGGTGGTCGGATAAACCTCTGGCGGTAGCGGAAGGGATAAATACAATCTCCGCCCCGTGTAGGCCAAGCATCCGTGCGCCTTCGGGGAAGTGGCGGTCATAGCAGATATAAATCCCAACTTTAGCGAACTGCGTCTGGAATACCGGATAGCCCAGGTTGCCGGGGCGGAAATAAAATTTCTCCCAGAAGCCTGGAAGGTGCGGCAAATGGGTTTTGCGATAAATACCCAATAATTTGCCATCCGCATCAATCATCGCGGCGGTGTTGTAGTACAAACCCGTACCGACTGATTCGTAAATCGGCACTACCAGAGCCATTCCATGCTCTTTGGCGAAGTCGCACATCAGGTTAATAGTCGGGCCGGGGATGGGTTCTGCCATATCGTACCACTTGCGGTCTTGAATCTGGCAGAAATAGGGCCCATAGAAAATCTCCTGTAGACAGGCAATTTGAACACCCTGCTTGGCGGCCTCCTCCAGATAGCCCATATGTTTGTCTATCATCGCTTTTTTATCGCTCACGCCCGTAGTTTGAATGAGGGCGCATTTTACTATGTTCGCCATTTTTACCCTTTCTGAAGGTTGACCTAACCCCTAACCCCCTTCCCTAGCACCCCCTGAGTACAGGAGGGGCAGGCGGAAGGGGAAACAAAATTTTTAACTCGTTACTCTATTTCCTGGTCGGCAAGGCTTAGCACTTCAGCTACCGCCCGTACCCCAAACATCATCTCGTCCTCGGTGATATTCAGCGGCGGGGCTATAAAGAGCATATTGTAGCGGCAGAATACGAAAACACCCCGTTCCAACAGCGCATTTTTGATTTTCCCGGTTAAAGCCTGGTCTTTGCCGTTCCAGGCGGGCATTTCCTCTCTGGTCTGGCGGTTCTTGACCAACTCTATCCCACAGAACAGCCCCAAACCGCGCACATCCCCAATCGAAGGGTGTTTGGTTTTAAGAGCCTCTAGCTCTGCCAGCAACTTCCGACCCAATACCGCACTATTTTCAATCACACCCTCCGACTCATAAGCCTCCAAAGTGGCTATACCAGCCGCACAGGCCAACGGATGCCCACTATAGGTCAGCCCGCCCCAGAACATCTTATCCTCAAAGTAATCCGAAAGCTTCTGGTTGATGACAGCCCCGCCCAACGGTACATATCCCGAATTTACCCCTTTGGCAAAGGTCATAATATCGGGAGTAACGCCGTAATGGTCGGCGGCAAACCACTTCCCGGTGCGCCCAAAACCCGTCATTACCTCATCGAAAATCAGCAAAATGCCGTGCTTATCGCAAAGCTGCCTCAGATAAGGCAGATAATCGGGTGGAGGAACGAAAATCCCGTTAGTGCCCGTCACCACCTCCATCAGAATAGCCGCCACGTTATCCGCCCCTTCAAAGCCCAAAACATCCTCAATATTATGGGCGCATTGCATTGAGCAGACATCGCCACAATCCTTAAAGGTGCAGCGATAGGCGTAGGGGTCTTGCACCCGGATTATGCCTGGTGTCCCCGGCTCATTGGCCCACCGACGATTATCGCCGGATAGCGACATAGCGGTAGTGGTCGCGCCGTGATAAGAGCGATAGCGGGTAATAACCTTGTGCCTCCCGGTATAGACCCGCGCCATCTTGATTGCGTTTTCGTTGGCCTCCGCCCCGCCGTTGGTGAAGAAGGTTTTCACCAAATCGCCGGGAGTGCGCTCGGCTAACATTCGGGCGAGAGTAGCGCGGGCATCGTTCTGAAAATTCGGGCCGATATAGCATAACTTGTCGGCCTGTTCCTTGATAGCCGCTACCACTTTGGGATGCTGATGGCCCAGGTTGGAGTTAATCAACTGGCTAGAAAAGTCCAGATAGCGTTTGCCATCACTATCCCAAAACCACGAGCCATAAGCCTCTGTTACTACCAGAGGATTGGTGTTGGCGGCCTTCTGTACCGACCAACTGACCATCACATGTTTTTGCGAGTCCGCTTTAACTCGCTCAGCATTTACCGCGTTTACATCAATTGCCATAACAAAAATTCCTCCGTTGGTTTAGACCAGGGTATAGGTTTTTCTCGATACGTACTTACCATCGCCGGGTTTGCCCAGGAACAAGCCCTTATCCACAATCACATTACCTCGACTTAGTACAGTGGTGGGGACACCCTGCACTTGGCGGCCTTCGTAGGGGTTATAATCCACCTTCATATGCAAGGTTTTGACCCCTAACGTCATAGTCGCGTCTGGATCAAAAACCACCAAATCGCCGTCCGCCCCAACTGAGATTGTCCCCTTTTTAGGATAAAGGCCCATCATTTTAGCCGGGTTGGTGCTGGTGAGTTCCACAAAGCGATTCAGACTGATTTTTCCAGTCCGTACCCCACCATCATAAATCAAGCTCATGCGGGTCTCGATACCGGGCGCACCATTGGGAATCTTGCTAAAATCATCCTTGCCCAACTCTTTTTGCTCTTTCATACAGAAAGGGCAATGGTCAGTCGAAATCACCTGCAAGTCGTTGCCCGCCAACCCCTTCCATAAATGCTCCTGATGCCATTTTTCGCGTAAGGGCGGCGACATCACGTATTTTGCCCCCTCAAAACCGTCTTCTTCGTAATTGTCGTAATCCAGAAAGAGATATTGGGGGCAGGTTTCGGCGTGGGCGGGCAAGCCCATATCACGGGCCTCGCGCACCTGCTCCAGGGCATGGGCACTGCTGAGGTGGACGATATAAACTGGCACTCCGGCAATTTCGGCCAGGGCAATAGCGCGGCGGGTAGCTTCACCTTCGGCCTTGCTGGGGCGGGTCAGGGCGTGATATTTTGGAGCGGTGCGGCCTTCTGCCAGAGCCTTTTCCACCAGCACATCAATCACCCCACCATTCTCGGCGTGCATACAAATCAACCCGCCATTCTCCGAGGTACGTTGCATGGCCCGAAAAATATCGCCATCGCTTAGCATAAAGACCCCTGGATAGGCCATAAAGAGTTTGAAGCTGGTTACACCCTCGCGCCGGATTAGCTCGTCCATCTCGCCCAGGATTTGGTTGTTTAACTCCCGGATAATCATATGAAAGCCATAGTCAATGGCGGCCTTGCCCTCAGCCTTTTTATGCCACTGCTCAAGGGCGGTATGTAACGAGCCGCCAAAACTCTGGATGGCAAAGTCTACAATGCTGGTTGTGCCGCCAAAGGCTGCCGCAATCGTGCCACTTTCAAAATCATCGGCACTCTTAGTCCCACCAAAGGGCATGTCCAGGTGGGTATGGACATCTATTCCACCCGGTATAACATATTTCCCGACGGCATCCACCACCGTATCAGCCGTTACAAAAGTGTCCAAATCTTTGCCGATTAAACTAATAGTGCCATCTTCGACCAGTATGTCCGCCCCATAAATATCGCTGGCGGTTACGATTGTGCCACCCTTTACGAGTGTTTTCATCAAAGCCTCCTCGGTAGTTGTCGGTTGTCAGTCGTCGGTTGTCGGAAAAATATTTACAAGGATAAACAGGATGGACAGGATATTGGATTTCCCTAACCCCTATCCCCTGACCCCCGACCCCTATGCTAATACTCGTTCTGCTTCGGGTCGCCACATGGGGGGGACGCGATAGACCTCGCTCTCCACCAGGGTGATGCAATCCTTGACCGGGCAGACATGCAAACAGAGCGAGCAACCATCACATTTAGGGGAATTGACGGTGTAGGTCGGGCGAGAATTTTCGTCATCGCTCCCACCGTCCGCCGCCCCTGCCATCGTCACAATATTCAGGGTTTTATCAATTGCTTCCAGACCCACCCCGTCGTTACAGGCCACAAAACAAAGGTCGCAGGAGATACATTTGGACTGATCAATCAGGGCTACTTCCCGCCGCTTGAACTCCAGGCCACTATGTTGTTTTAGTTTGGGGACAGCCAGCCCAACCATATCCTCGATGGTCTGGAAGCCCTTGCGATCCATATAGTCATTCAAGCCTTTGGTTAAATTATCTATAATTCGGAAACCGCGTAACATTACGGCGGTGCAAACCTGAACCGCACTGGCCCCTGCCAGAAAATGTTCAATCGCGTCCTCGGCGTAATTAATCCCACCCATCCCAAATATCGGTAGGCTGGTTTTATCTTTCAAGGTGCTGATGCAGCGCAAGGCGACGGGCTTAACCGCCGTGCCACTATAACCGCCGTAGCAGGACTGCCCATCCACATCCGGCAGCGGGTCAACTTTTTCAATGTCTACCCCAATCATACTGAGGATGGTGTTAATGGTGGAGATGCCATCCGCTCCGCCCCGCTCGCAAGCTTGCCCGATAGCCCCAATATCGGTGACGTTAGGGGTAAGTTTGGCAAAAACGGGCACTTTGGAATATTTTTTGACCCAGCCCGTAATCATTTCGGCCAAATCGGGGTTTTGGCTTTGTTCGCTGCCCATATGTTTTTCGGGCATACCGTGCGGACAGCCATAGTTTAGTTCAATTGCATCCGCCCCAGCATCCTGCACCGCCAGCACCAGTTGTCGCCAGCCATCTTCTTCCACACTGTGCATAATACTGGCAACTAGGGCATGTTCGGGGAAGCGTTCTTTTAGAAAACGTATATCTTTTAACCAGGCTTCGACGGTGCGGTCGGTTATTAACTCAATATTTTCAAAGCCGATTACGTTAGCCGCACCAAGCCGTCCGCCGCGTGGGGTCAAACGTCCAAAACGGTTGGTGACATTTACAATCGGGTCAAGGCCAATAGTTTTAGTGACCGCCCCGCCCCAGCCCATTTCAAAAGCCCGCGCAATTTGTTTGCCATAGGTGGCGGGGGGCGCGCTTGCCAGGAAGAAGGGATTGGGGGCTTTCATTCCTTTGATATTAATAGATAAATCTGCCATCTATTTTCTCCTCTTATCTTTTCCTCATACTTTGGTGACAAAACAGGTCAATAATTATACAGGGGATAATAGCAGTAGAGTCCGCCAGAATCAATCCGGCAACCGAGCTAATATCTGCCCGATTGCCGGATTAACAGGAACTACTTTTTCAACATAGCGGTAGCGGCGGTCATAACGTCGTTAGTATAGGCGTTTGCCGCAGCTTTGCTAATAACGTTGAATTTCAGAGCAATATCTGCGGTAGTTTTGAATTTGGCATCGTCAATAAAGCCAAATTTTTCGGGGGCTAGGCCGTCCGGCGCGACCAGCTTGGCAACCTCTTTAATCATGCTGAGTTGGTGAGCGGGGTTGGTGGTGGCTTTATCGGCCCGTTTCATTACCGAGTCTACCGCACCTTGAGGGTCTTTAATAGCCTCCTGCCAGCCTTTTTGGGAAGCTGCCAGGAATTTAGCCAGCACGTCCTTTTTGGATTTCAGGGTATCTTCGGTGACAAATACCATGTCTTCCAGCATGCCGACCCCTTCGGTGGTGTAGCTGATAACGTTCAGGTCGTCGGCTTTAACCCCGGCTTCCAGCACTACATTAAATTCGTTGTAGGTCATTGCGCTGGCGGCATCAAGCTGTCCGTTCAAGAATGAGTCCATATCAAAGCCTTGCTTGATAACGGTCATATCCTTGTTGTTGTCAATCGAGTTATCCAGCTTGTATTTGTCCATCAGGGCGCGGAACTCAAATTCGTTACCACCCGTCCAAACGCCCACTTTCTTGCCCTTGAGGTCGGCTACCGACTTGATGTTAGCGGTCTTTTTGCTGATAAGTAGCATCCCGCTGGACTGATAGAACTGGCCGATGTCAACCAATGGCTGACCTTTATCGCGGTTCGCCAACAGGCTACCAACCCAGTCAATCCCAATGTCCGCCGCGCCCGTCAATACCTTCTGGCTGGGCACAACGTCAGGCCCACCCGACAGGATTTCTACATCCAGGCCCATATCCTTGTAATAACCTTTGTCCGCCGCTACGTAATAGCCCGCGAACTGCGCCTGATGCACCCATTTGACCTGCAATTTTAGCTTGGTCAATGCCCCGGAAGCGGCGGCAGTGGTAGTTCCGGCGGCGGTAGTTGCCGATGCTGCCTTTGTAGTAGCAGCACTAGCGGTAGTGGCGGCGGGAGCGGTGGTGGCGGTTGGGTCGCCACAGGCCACCAACATCACTCCCAGAATAGCCACTAGCCACAGTAAACTCAAGCCACGAAAGCTCTTGCGATTTGTCATGTTAAAAACTCCTCCTTGTTGTTACAGTAACCATGTATATATGTTAATCTTTCCCTAAACCCTTCCCCTCTGAAGTTTTAGGGAACGGTTGCGAGGTTTAGGGCGACCTACCAGGTCGCCCCTACGAAATATCCTGTAAATCCTGTCCATCCTTGTGAATAGTTTTCCGACCAGGACACGATACATCGTGTCCCTACGAATTCCCCCAATTTTAGACTTTAGATATTCGATTTTAGATTGGAAGGCGGTTGGCGCTATCCCAGGGAACCAGGAATCGTTCTGCCAGACTAACAAGCAAGTACAACCCCATCCCTAGCAAAGTCACAATAATCACCCCGCACCAGGCCAGGGCGAAATCGCCACTCTGGATGTTGTTAGAAATCAGTTTGCCGATACCACCCGCCGAGTTGAAAAACTCCGCTACCACCGCCCCAATCATGGAGGCGGTTGTACCTACTTTCAGGGCGTTAAAGACATAAGGCAAACTGCTTGGTAAACGTAATTTGAAAAATACCTGCCGCCGATTTGCCGCGTAAGTGTGCATCAAATCCAGGCTGTTATTATCCAGCGAGGTCAGCCCCTTATAGGCACTCACCACCATCGGGGCAAAAGTCATCATAGTCACAACAGCGATACGGGTAGGCTGGTCAAAACCAAACCAGCGGCTCATAATCGGCACAAAGGCGATAATCGGGATGGCATTCGTAGTTACGGCGATAGGCATCAAGCCCCGCCGTGCAAAATCAAACCAGACAAAAACCAGAGCCATCAAAAAGCCCGCCGCCGAGCCAATCAATAACCCCAACACCGCTTCCAACAAAGTGTAGTTTGTGCCTAACCACAAATCCCGGCTGCGTTTCCCGGCGGACTCGATAATCTGGGTTGGTAGGGGCAATTGAAAAGTTTTGATATTTAACAGGCTGTGTAGAACTTCAAATTGCCATAGAGCTAATACCACCACCGCCGTGATGAAGGGTGGTAGCACTATTTTAAGCCAGCGTACCAGCGATGAATTGCGCCCAATAGGTTTTGTTTCTTGCGCCACTGCCATTTTACTTCTTCCTGAATTCGGGTTGCCAGGGTACTAACAGCCGCTCTAGAATACTCACCCCCAGGAAAAAAATCATTCCCACCAGAGCCGCTTCGATAATCAAGGCCCAAAGTTTGTCACTGGCGGCATAGGAGTTATATTGTAACTTCAAAATAAGCACTCCTATGCCTTCGTTGCCGCCCATCAATTCAGCCACGATTGCCCCAATCAGGCTACCAGTGGAGGCAATTTTCAGGGCGTTAAAAAGATAGGGCAACGAGGTGGGCATCCGTAACTTGGTATAAACTTCCCGACGGTTGGCGGCGTAGGTCTGCATTAGTTCCAGGCTAAGGGGATTGACGCTTCGCAAGCCCTTCAAAACATTGACCGTCACGGGGAAGAAGGTCAGGTAGGCCGCTACGGTTATTTTCAGAAGGGTTTCTTCTTTGATAATGCCGTAAAGAATGGGAGCTAGGGCAATCACCGGAATCATCTGTGAAGCTACAATATAGATGTAGAAACTGCGCTCTACCCAGCGCGCCTGGGCCATCAATAAAGCTAAACCGTAACCTATTACCGCCCCAATCGCAAAGCCAATAAAGGCATTTACCAGAGTTACGCGGGCGGCATTCAGAAAAATATCGGCGTTTGCTATAAAAGCCGCCAAAACTTTGGTGGGGGCGGGTAGAATACTTTGTTGCTGACGATAGCTAAAAGTGCTTTCTTCCAGACCGTTGACCAGCAGCAAGGAAATAATTTCCCAGACCCCGATTATCAAGCCCACAATTAACAGGGGCGGCCAGACTATCCGCCACCATCTTAAAAAGGGTTGAGGGCTAAGGGCTGTAGCTTGAGTTGTGAGGGGCTGGGGGTCTCTTAGGGTCGCCATTACTCAACTTCCCTCAGATTATGGCGGATTTCGCTGACCAATTCAAAATAGCGGGTTGATTCGCGGGTTTCGTAAACTCTGGGATAGGGCAAATCAATCGGCACAATTTTGGAGATACGGCCCGGACGCGGCGACATCACTACTACTCTGGTTGAAAGGAAAACTGCTTCGGGGATAGAGTGCGTCACAAAAATAATAGTGGTTTTGGTATCGCGCCAGATATTTAGTAACTCGCCGTTCAAGCGTTCGCGGGTCATCTCGTCCAGTGCCCCAAACGGTTCATCCATCAGCAAAATCGCGGGCTTGAAGGAAAGGGCGCGGGCAATAGAGACCCGTTGTTGCATTCCGCCCGAAAGCTGCCAGGGGTATTTGTGCTGAAAGTCGCCCAACCCCACCATTTCCAGTAATTCAACAGCCCGTTTTTCTCGCTCGGCTTTGGCAAATCCCATAATTTCCAGAGGCATTTCAACATTTTTCAGGACGGTGCGCCAGTCATAAAGGGTAGGAGCTTGTGGCACAAAGCCATATTCGCGGCCCTGTCGCGCCAGGGTAGCAGGTTTGCCGCCAATGGTCAGCGTGCCACTGGTAGGCTTCAACAAATCAGCAATCAGCCGTAAAAGGGTGGTTTTGCCACAGCCACTCGGCCCAATCAAGGAGATAAATTCGCCCCGCTTAATATCCAAAGATACCTCAGAGAGGGCTAGGACACTCTGGTTTTTATCTAAACCAGGATAGCGCATCGTCACCTGGTCTATTTTTACGGCAAAAGTTTCTGGCTCTTTATCTTTATTTGAAGAAGAAGCGGAGAGTTTATTTTCAACTTTCTCAGGCAAAAGTTTCCCTTTCAAGAAGTTAATAGAAAGTTATTGGAAAGCCTAAAAGACCAGGGGAAATAGATACTGGCTTACTGTTTTGGCTTATCAACCTGCTTCTATCTAATAAAATGCAGCAGAAGATGTGCTTTAGAATGTTGCTACTATTTTAGCTAATACAGCTTGGAGGACAATGGGTATAGAGCCTAAAAGTTTGTTTGCCATTTTGGTTGTTCTGCACATAAAGCAAAGTCCAACAAAGCAAACTGCACAATTATTATAGCCTATAAAACTTGATTTCTGCAATAGTCATTCCGAAAAAATTACCTGACCTAGCCCCCTTTCGCTTTATTGAAGGAGTGACATGAATATGCCAAGTAAAACTAAAGGCTAAATCTGGGATAAACCTTAAAAAATTGCACGATTTCGGTTCGCACGGGACTAAAGCCGCCGTGCTAATTCAACGAAGCCCCATAAATGAGGCTAAAAAACTGTATTTTAGGGTTATTTCGCTCTATTTTAGCCAGCTTTAGTTGGCTTTGTTATAGTAGCTCGGTGATTTATCGCCAAGCGAGCCAACTTTACATAATGCTGTCATCCCTTAAACCCTATAAAGGAAGGGAACACAATTCTTCCTATTCTTTATTCTTACTCCTTTATTCTTTATACTTTGTTCCTGAAGTTTTACATCTTACGGTGTATGTGTTAAAATCTCCCCTAGTTTGTGCAAGGTTGCACAGGAGAGGACGATGTTAAATCAAAAACTCTCCTACTTTTTCGCATTCTCTGTCTTCCTTGACACTGCTGACCGTATATCAGAATCTTAAATTAAGTATCAGCTAAAAATTTCAAACTGAAACCGATAAGGGCCTCTAGTTAGGGTTGGGGCGGCTAGTCTGGTTTCGCTACTTCTTGGTTCTTACGAACTTGTAGGAGGATAACCCACTATGTTTCCAGTGTGGCTCGCCATTATTTACGGTGCCGGGATTGTGGGCATAATTTTCGCGCTGCTGTTAGCTCGCCAGGTGCTGGCAAGTGACCGAGGCACACCCGAAATGCAGGATATTGCCGCCAAAATTTACGCGGGAGCAATGGCCTACCTGAAGCGGCAATATACCACCATTGCTTATCTGGCAGTGTTTGCAGCGGTGGCTATTGGCGTGTTATTAGCGGTTTTGAAAACCCCTGAAGGCAGTACCATCTCGCCGGTTGAGCTTGGGATTAAAACCTCGGTGGCCTTTCTGGTGGGGGCAATTTGCTCAGGCTTATCAGGCTTTATTGGGATGTATATCGCGGTTCAGGCGAACCTGCGTACCGCCGCCGCCGCTCGTCGTAGTCTGGCGGATGCGTTGACTACCTCTTTGCGGGGTGGGGCGGTATCCGGCTTTCTGGTAGTAGCCTTGAGCCTGATGGGTGTTACAACTATTCTGCTGGCTTACGGCGGATTGCAGTTTAACGATTTAACTTTTGCCAACCCTCAAACCGCTACCGAAACGGTTAACAACGTGCTGTCCAGTATCGTTGGTTTTGGTTTTGGGGCTAGTTTTGTGGCCTTGTTTGCTCAATTAGGCGGTGGTATTTACACCAAAGCGGCGGATGTAGGGGCTGACCTTGTAGGTAAGGTTGAGGCTGGTATCCCCGAAGATGACCCGCGTAACCCGGCGGTAATTGCCGACCCTGGTGGGCGATACGTGGGGGACTGTGCCGGACGTGGGGCTGACCTGTTTGAAAGTACCGCCGCCGAGAATATCGGGGCGATTATATTAGGGGCGGTTTTGTACAAACTCAGCCCAAACCATTCGGTGGCTTGGTTGATGTTCCCCCTGATAATGATGGCCTTTGGGATTGTGGCTTCCATGATTGGAGTGTTGCTAGTACGACCTAGTAGCCGCCCGCACGACCCCCTGAACGACCTGAACCTCGGTTTCTATGTCACCGCTTTTCTTTGTATGATCGCGGTGGTTGGCGGTTCGTTCTGGATGTTGGGCGATAATGGCTATTCGGATGCTGGTTGGAAATTTGCATTGTGCGGCATCATCGGGATTTTGACCAGTTTTGCTTTTGTGTTATTTACCCAATATTACACGGCGGGTAGCTGGCGGCCTGTGCGGGAAATCGCCGAGGCTTCCAAAACTGGCCCAGCGACGGTAGTTATCGCGGGTACGGCGGTGGGTTTTGAGACTACCGCGCCTAGCACGCTGGTGATTGGGGCGGCCTTGCTTGGTTCATATAGCCTGGGTAATTCGATAACCGGGTTGCCATTAGGCGGCATTTTTGGTACGGCGGTTGCCACCGTCGGTATGCTTATGACCGCCGCCTACATTCTGGCGATGGACACTTTCGGCCCGATTACCGACAACGCTGGTGGTATCACCGAAATGAGTAACTCACCCCAGGAAGTACGCGATGTGACCGACGCGCTGGATGCAGTGGGTAATACCACCAAAGCTCTGACCAAAGGTTATGCCGTTGGCTCGGCGGCGTTGGCGGCCTTCCTGCTGTTCTCGGCCTACCTGCAAGCCGCCAAGTTAGTAAAAGACCCCAAAGCGTTAGTGCCTGATCCGTTGGTAAATTTGGCCGACCCGGTAGTATTTGTGGGTGGCTTTATCGGGGCGGCTCTGGTCTTCCTCTTTAGCTCCATGACGGTGCGGGCCGTTGGTAAAGCGGCGGGCGGTATGATTGAGGAAGTACGCCGCCAGTTCCGCGAAGACCCTGGTATTATGGCGGGGACTAGCCAGCCCGATTACGCTCGTTGTGTGGACATTAGTACCCGTAGTGCCCTCAAAGCAATGATTATGCCTGGTATTCTGGCAGTAGCTACACCCGTTGCGGTTGGTCTGTTGTTGCGGGCGCAAGGGGCTGCCGGGATGCTGATGATTGGCACTATCACCGGGGTGTTGATGGCTAACTATCTAAATAACGCCGGGGGAGCCTGGGATAACGCCAAGAAATATATCGAGGCGGGCAACCTGAAGGACGAAAACGGCAACGTTCTACGGAAGAAAAGCGATGCTCACGCCGCCGCCGTTGTAGGTGATACGGTTGGCGACCCTTTCAAGGATACCAGTGGCCCTTCGTTGCACGTGTTAATAAAGCTGTTGGCGACTATTACGCTGGTGCTGGTGCCGTTGTTTGTCTAAACGATTGTAATTGGTAGGGAAAATTTAGCGGGTGGGGATACGGTCTAGCTGTATCCCCACTTTTTATTAAAAGTAGTAAATTCAGAACTACTCTACTTGTGCTTGCTTTGCTGTTTCGGTTAGACTTTGGGCTAAGGTAGGATAGGGGAATTTGATACTTTCCAGAGCTGAAAGCGGTAAGCCGTTTTGCATAATAACCAAGAGCGGGGCTAACATTTCTGCCGCTTCCGCCCCAAGTATATGCGCTCCTAAAAGTTGGTTTTGGGGGTTAATCAACAGCTTGACCATTCCCTCGGTTTCGTTTTTGATGATAGCTCTAGCTATATCTTTTAGCGGTTGATACAAAGCCCGATATTTGACTTTACTCTTTTTTAATTCTTCTTCTGTTTTTCCCAGATGGGCTAATTCAGGGTCAGTAAAAATAACCCAGCCTATAGCCTGTTCATCAAAGGCTTTCGGTTTGTTAGAAAAGACGTTATAGGCTGCCAATTCCCCTTGCGCCTCGGCAATATGGGTAAACTGGTAGCCACCACTAATATCACCCGCCGCCCAAATATGAGGCACATTGGTACGCAAGTTGGCATCAACTTCAATGCCTTTATCGTTGTATTTAACACCAGCTTCTTCCAGGTATAACCCTTCCAAAGCAGGCATGCGCCCAACCGCAATCATTATTTCATCAACTATAATTCCCTTGAGATGGTTGTTAGCTAACCTTACCTGTAACTGTTTACCCTCTTTGCTGACCTCCACCCGCTCTAAACGCGCCCCGGTTTTCAAGGTAATGGCCTCTTTTTGCAAAAGCTCAACCAGCCGGGTCGCCAATTCCTGGTCTTCGGTTTCGAGAATAGCCGGACTTCCTTCCAAAACGGTAACTTCTACGCCAAACCTCTCAAAAATCTGGGCAAACTCAATTCCAATCGCGCCACCACCGACAATGGCAAGACGACGCGGGAGGTTTTCTAAACTAACCGCTTCGATGTTCGTGATATAGCCCGCTTGCCGCAGACCTTCAATCGGCGGTACGCTGGGTTTATTTCCTACCGCAATAATAAAATTTTCACCCTCAAAGGTTTCATCACCTACCCTAATTGCGTGCGGTGAAATAAATTTAGCCTGACCTTTTATGGCCTCTATTCCCTGCTCCTTGAATTTCTTAAACGCCTCGCCTGCCGAACCTCCCCGCATTTTAGTTTGGACGTTGACCACCTGTTGCCGCACCTTTTGCCAATTGAAGTTTATTTGTGGGATTTCAAGCCCATAATGGGCCGCCAGTTTAGCATGGTGGAGTAGGTTTGCCGTATGTAGTAGAGTTTTAGTGGGGTCACAGCCATAGTTAAGGCAGGTTCCACCCGGTTTGTCTTTTTCGACTAAGGCCACCCGTCTTCCGGCTTTGGCGGCAATGGTGGCGGCAGTGGTTCCGGCTGGGCCAGCCCCGATTACAATCAAGTCAAATTTGTGCATTTTATATCTCGGAGCCTTCGTATTCCCATTCGCCGTAACGGGCCAAGTAATTAGCCTGAGTTTTCCACTCTCCATCGGGGGTTTTAGCCACTATTTCCTCAATAACCCGGTGTATTAAGTTGTAATCATAGCGGGCTACTACCAGATAATGTCGCCCCAGCAAATATTCGCCTTCCCCCACTATTCCAGCCAGATATTGCGGCGTACATACATAAAAAACAAAGGTATCATTACCCTCTATCCCAATTAGAGCCTGGATTCTAACCATAAAGTTAGTCGGGTCGAGGGGACTATCCGTTTCGGGGTCGCCCAAATCCGGGCTAAATAGATAGTGCAGTTCCACTTTTGCCATAGTTTTATCTCGTTCCGTTGGTTATTTGTCTAGATGGTCGCCAATATCATTGACTACCATATGCATATTTAATACCTTTTTACCTGTAGCGTTGTATAACTCGAAATTGCATACGCCCATCTTCTTTTGCACCCCACTCTGTTTAACCATCGGGGCCCGATAACCCCGTAAACCATCATTACTTTTGTACTGAAAGCCAAAGGGTGGGCCATATTTGGTTTGAGTATATTCGGCCTTGCACCATTCTGCGCCTAATGTGTTGGCAAAGTCACAGGTATATTCACCATCCAGGGTAGGGTTTTCTTTTCCAGCCAATTTATCGGCCTCAGACTCAAGAGTGGTTAAATCCGTTACCGGGTCGCGCTGAATTGTCGCTTTTAGCATGCGAGTTACAACCCGATTCCCCACCGTCTGCTGCATTGCCAATATTGCTTCTGGCTTCAAAGCCCCGCCCCGCCCCGGCCAGAACGAAGGTGCTTTTTCGGTAGTGGTTTCCTCTATGATTCTTTCTGGCTGATTTTCACTATTTTTAGTCTCTTTTGTGACGTTTTGTTTCATTACCTGCTACCTCGCTTTTGTTAAGACCGTCCTCACTAGCAAAGATGAATACCCCATTGCTTCTCTATACTTGCTTGTCGTTTCAGGAGTCTATTACTCCTCTGGCTCAAGCCAGTCATTAATCACAGCATCGGAGTCCACTTTATTTTGCGAAAGCAAACTGCGGGTCAGGGCTTTTTCCGCTTCTTCAATCCGTCCGGCCTTGCCATAAAAACTCGCCAGGTTATACCAGTTGTCCTGTTCAGCGGGCGCAACCTTTACCGCTCTTTCCAAATAGCCCGTTGCTTCATCCAGTTCTATAACTTCTTCCGGATAGTCATAGAGGCCCGCCGCGCCCACCAAAGCTTCCAGATTGTCAGGGTTAAGCTCCAACGATTTGCGGTACATTTCGATGGCCTTTTCATAATTTACTGTTCCCCAGATGTAATACCAGGCCAGCATATTATAAAGACTGCTATCATTTGGTGAAAGGCTGATGGCTTTTTGCATAGCCGCCACCATTTTGGCATAGTTCTGGCGAATATCCTTATTATGTTCAAAGGCACTTCTAAAATAGCACATCGCCTGGGCCGCCAGGACCTCCGATGTCTCACCCATAATACCGATCAGTTCGTTATATGCCGCCAGTGCCCCTTCAAAATCTTTCTTTTCGCTTAACTGGTTAGCCTTGATCAATAATTCCAGGGTTGGTCTGTAATCTTCCGAAAGTATATAAGCCATTAAATTTTGCTCCTTTATAGCCTTATAGCTCAAGCCCTAACTAGCGGGTTACTACCCAGGCATCACCCACTTTGAAAACATCCTGACCAGCTAACTTTATTCCCTTGACCGCTATCGTTTCCGGGTTGCCAGTTTTAGTTTGCGCACCGGGAAAAAGTTTTGTAAATTCCATCGGTTGGCCTACAACATTGGGCCTTCCCAGATTTTTGCCAGTACCAGTATCAACTGTCTGTTGGAGAAAGGGCTGAACGAGTTTGTAGTTAGCCGCTTCATCCACCACCAGCACTACAAACCTGTCCCAGGCGTGTTTTCCAGCCATTGTGTGACTTCTACGGTCAACATCCTCTTCCAGAAAATCAACCGTAGTTCGCATAATTACGGCTGAAATTTTTCGCTGAATGGGAGCTGGTTGGCTGGTTTTACCCAACATTCGCAGCACGGCCTGATTGCCGAGAGTTCGCTGGATATTTAACACACTTTGCGGAGAAATGGGGCGATTAGCGGCAAATCCCTTGCTTAGTACATCAAAATCGGTTTGGGGTGCTTCATTATCGGGGGTAGGTTCGTTGGCATAAAAATCCGGGGGGCGTTTAGCGTCTTTGTTGTCACCAACTCGTTGATTATTCAAAAGAGCCTCCGAGTTATGAGTAATATTGAAATATGTTGAGCTCTTTTGTATTACATTTGCCCCTTAAAGTCAAGATAATACCGAATTGAACCGGGTTGAATTTTGAATCTCTTTGGGTTGCATTCCCCGCCGCTTGCGGCGCAACCTTATTAGGGAAAAGTCCCGTTTGGTCAACAATTGGCTTAATACCCCGTCGCTTGCGGCGGGGTGGCTTTATTAAGGTTTATTAAACCGGGGAGGTTAAATCCATAAAATTTATTTGTCAGGTACTAGGTTCCCACCTTTCTCAATGTGCCGTTTATTGCTCAGGCGTTTGGCTAAACTTTAGTTTTGAAACAGGTTCTTGGAGCGGATTTTTCTATATAGGGAAACATTCGGTCAATTACATTATTCCAGCCAAACCCTTGTTGCACTGCCTGATGGGCCCGGTGTCCCATCTTTCTCGCTAGTTGAGGGGATTTTAATAAGCTGGTCATGGCTTCAGCTAGGGCCGGAGCATCCCCTGGTGGAACCAGCAACCCGGTTTCACCTGAAATAATAAATTCCGGGGCGGCGCACTGCGTGGTACTGACACACGGAACTCCCAGACCCATCGCTTCCTTCAAGACAAGTGGGGAAGGGTCAAAAAGGGAGGGTAACACAAAAATACTAGCCTGATTGTAAAGTTGTTCAAGTTTTGAACGGTTTTTGATGGAACCAAACCATTTTACGCCCGGCTGAAAAACCCCTGTAGGAAAAGGCGGCCCGACAATCCAGAGTTGGGCATTCGGTAGTTGGCGATGTACTTCTTCCCAGGCTTTTAGCAAAGTCTGTCCACCCTTGCGGTTAAATTCTTTTCCCACAAAAAGGGCGACTTGTGTGTCATAGGGTTTATTTTCCAGGGAAGCCTTGCTTAAATTAGCTCCTGACCCAGCATTAACCACTCTTTCCGCCGCCACCCCATAGTCATTTATGACCGATTGGCGGGTAAATTCGCTCCAGGTGAAAACGTATTTAGCCTTGTGGTACATCTCACGTTCCCGCCTGACCCATTCGTCACGTTGCTGATTCTTTTTAAGAACTCGCCAAGTTGAGCTATACTTTTCAGAAAGAATGTAAGTGTTATCCACATATAAAATATAAGGTTTGGCCTCAAGATTAAACCCCGGCGCAAACAGGCAATGGAGTTGAACTATCAGGTCATATTGACCTTCCCATTCTGAAAGGTGTTGTTCCGCTAGCGCAGTACGCTTATCAAAAGCCTGTAAGTTTACGCCCATATTGGCAACCCAGAATTCCCAATCAAATCTAAAGTTTCGGACTATATTTTTCCTGCGCTCCAGGCCCGTCAAGGTCGTATTGCCTACTTCAATTACGTTAAACGCCTGGTTAAGGGCTGTATAGAATTTATCTTTTCCGACAAATTCATTACCTTGCCTACTATGAAAACTTTCAGACAGACCTAAAATTCGGATGGATTTATTTTGCATAAACATTACTCATCATAAAAATTTAATAAAAAGTTTTGAGAATTTTCTATTTCAGTTGGTAGGGGCAGATCTTGTGTCTGCCCTGGGCGAACACAAGGTTCGCCCCTACTTTGAATACTACTTCTTACTAGAAGCCATACGTCGCTGATAATACAAACTGCTTGAAGCCAATAGAAGCACTAAACCTATTAACAACCAGGTGGTGCTGGTTATACCGGGCGAGTTTTGGGTACTGGAGAAATAGCCTTGCCCACTGGTTGGCATGGACGATATGGCATTATCCACCGCTACAACGGTAGCAAGTCCACCGCCTGTAACCTCACCTACCACAAAAACCGAATAAACTTTACCGGCTTGTAGGTCTAAAGTGCTGGTTAAAACTACCTTACTAGGGTCATCGGTAGTCTTAACCGTCAGGGTGAACGGCCCGGCAGTAGTAGTAACATAGTTGCCAATACTCTTAAATGAAATGTTGTTGAAAACATCACCCACCCCATTGCCCTCCACATTTACCGCTGGAGCATCAGGACTGCCGTGAATAAAGCGGACTTTGACCTTATTGCCATCGCTGGTTAACCAGTTGTTATCACTAAGCGGTAGAATCGCCACAGACTTATTCTTCATAAGCCCGACGGTTACAATAGTAGTGAAACTTCCACTATTTACAGTGAAACCAGGTAATTCAATTACCGGAGTACCCGTGCCATCCGAAGGGGACGCGAAACCCTTTACATCGTAATTACCATCGGCTATTTCGGTATATTCACTTATTCCCTTGAACTTTAAGCTACTGATAGTCTTGGTTTGGTTAAAGTAGAAATCCAGGGCGGGAGCATCTGGTGAAGCATTAACTAATCTGATTGAACCCATCGAGGGCTGCGTCTGGGCTAAACAAGGCCCAATCGTTAGGAATATAGCTCCTATCGCCAGCAATAAAGCCGTTAATTTTACAGAACTTCGCATCTTCTCTCTCCTTTTTATCTTGTTAACGTCGGTTCAAGACATTTAAGTTAAAATTCCACAATTTTATCAACTGTGACCGACTGGCCGCCGCCAGTTGGGTACCGTCCGGGTTGAAAGCCAGCGAAAAAACCCCTACCGAATTACTTTGTAAGCTCGATAATTCAGAGTTTTTATCTCCTGCGGCAGCCTTACTTACATCCCAGAGTTTTATAGTAGTATCGGTGCTACCACTCGCCAGGGTTTTGCCATCTGGGCTAAAGGTTACTACTGCTACCCCGGTGGGATGTCCCGTTAAAGTAACCATTTCTTTAGCGGTGTTGACATTCCAGAACTTGATGGTTCGGTCACTGCTGGCGGTTGCCAGAGTTTTGCCATCGGGACTGAAGGCCACCGAGTTAACAAAATTAGCATGACCTGTTAAAGTTGCTATCTCCTTAGCGGTATTGACATCCCAGAGTTTGGCGGTCTTATCATTACTGCCACTTGCCAGAGTTTTGCCATCAGGGCTGAACGCTACCGAGTTGACCAGGAAAGCATGACCTTGCAGAGTGCTTACTAATTTGCCCGTTAATACATCCCAAAGTTTAATAGTGGTATCATCACTGGCACTGGCAATAAGCTTGCCATCCGGGCTAAAACTTATTAGATTAACAGCCCCGCTATGCCCTTTCAGAGTGCCTAACTCTTTAGTTTCAGTCGGGGTGTCCGAAATCTGCCATAGCTTAATCAGGCCATCACTGCTACCACTGGCGAGAAGTTTGCTATCGGGACTGAAAGCGACGGTATATACCGCTTCTTGATGGCCTTTAAGATTAGCCACCAGTTGGTTCTGACCAAGTTGGCTGATATTCCAGAGTTTGACCGTTTTATCATTGCTACCACTGGCGAGAAGTTTACCGTCGGGAGAATAAGCCACTGAAAAGACTAACGCGGTGTGCCCGCTCAGGCTTTGATTAGAATAATTTTTAAAGCTGGCTAGTAAAGGGTCAATAGTGGGTTTAGCGGTTGGCTTCGGTAATGGAGAAGAAACAGCCGTAGTCGCGGTCTCAGTGGCAGTAGGATTACTCGACGGTGTTGCCACAGGGCTAACTAACGCTGGATCGTCGGTTGCTACTGCCAATTCTGGGGTGGCAACCGACGCGATAGTCTTACTATTCTGACTAGCCAGTTTATCTGGTAAAGTAATAAAAAGGCTTACAATGAATAAAATCAGAAATGGCCCGATGGCAAAGTTTAAAATCTGGCGAAGGCGAATGGCCCGTTTGCTGGTTATTCCACTCGCCAGAATTCTAATAACCAATAAACTAACCACAATCGCCGCTACGAGGGGGGCTAGGAAGCTAGTAAAATCAGTATCGGGCTGAGTTTCAAGTAAATTCAGGCTATTTGTCCGCCCTTGAATAATTTCTAGTATCATAATTTCCATTATCGCCTAATCATTTCATGATAAACTTCTTCGTAACAGGGAACTACCGATGAGGCCTTAAATTCGGCTAACCGCTGGCGACCAGCTTGCCCCATTTGTTCACGCAAGGCCGGGTCGCCCACCAAACGTTCGATGGCCTGACTTAGCTCGGTGGCACTATCAGGCGTTACCAGCAAGCCAGTTTCTCCATCCAGCACAATGTCGGACAAAGCCCCTATCCGCGAGGCAATCACTGGTCGCCCGGTTGCCATCGCTTCCAGCACCACAATCCCAAAGGGTTCGGCCCAAACCGATGGCACAAGCGCGATGCTGCTGCGCCGCCAGGCTTCCATTACGGCGTTATTCGGCCAGTTTTTCAGCACCCTGACGTTTTCCGGCAAATTTACCGTCTGGACGGGCGACTCGTTGGTATCATAACCAATCACGACCAGTGGCGGTATATTCTGAAGTTTGCCATAAGCCTCGAACAGAACATCCAGCCCTTTGTAACGACCAAACGCCCCAGCATACATCATGTAAGGCTCGTTTGGTAATTGGGCTAAATATTGCTCAAAATCACCCTGAGCTTCGGCTATATTGTCGGCTACAAAGTTCGGCAGCACCCTATAAGGCAATTTTTTGGAGGTCAAACCTGTACCAATAGCGACGGCGGTACTTACTGGCAAAAACATATCCACCGCAAGTTTCTCAAACCAGCCGGAAATTTGATTGGTAGTTACGGTGACGGTTCCAATTGCCCAACCGTAATGCTCCACCGCGCAGCCCGGACACTTGGTTATAGATGGGCCGCTACAAGGCGCATCCTTATAAACCAGCTTCTTTGTAACACAATTAAAGCTGTAATCGCACAGGCTCAAAACCAATGGTACTTTACTCATAGCTTTGAGCGGCAAATAGGAATGAACCATCCAGTTAAAAGCGTGGACGATTTCCGGCTTTTCGGCGGCTACAATTTTTCGTAAGGCCAGCGTCACGCCAGGGTCTGGAAAAGAAGGGGCGTGGCGGCGACCTTCATCACTATGTAGAAAAGGCAGGCGTTCCATCAGGCTATGCACCCGGTAAATTCGCACCCCCTTCTCAATTTCAAATTCTTTCAGCCCCTTTTGCCATAGCGTAGCAACCACTACTTCATGACCGCGCGCGACCAATTCCACGCTCAGGTCACGCACAAAACGCTCCTCGCCGCCAATAATGGGTGGGTAGAACTGGGCCAGCATTAAAATACGCAATTTCGATTCCTCACTAAAACTTTTACTCCTTTAGACGATTAGTTCTGGGGGAAATTTAGTCTTATCTCGGCCTGGGCCGCTAATTCCAGTTCCCCATTTACCAGCAGCTTTTCTTTAGCTTGTTGTTTGGATGGCCTGACCGCTCTATAGACCAACGGCCCCATTAACGCCGCCTCAAGGCACATCGCTATCACGAAACCCAGACTAAGCCCGGTCAGACCGCCCATTAAACCGCCTAGGATTGCCCCGATTAACTCAGTCAGACTGCCCGCTGTGACTGGTAGAATGGCCTGATTGGTGCGCCCCTGAATCCGATGAATCGCTACAAAATGATCTTTGATAATTACCGGGAAAATTCCTAGACCTAGAATACGTAAAGTCCACTCGGCTCCCTGCGCGTAGCCGGGTCCGAATAAACCCAGCACCGGGTCGGCACTGAATATTAACAGGACGTTTGCGACTAAACCAATCAATACTGCAATCTTAATCGTGAAGCGGATTTTCTGGGACAACCCTCCTACATCGGCGGCTCCCACCGCGAAAAGAACCGTCGTCAGGGCGGCTGGCCCCATAAATACAACCGTAGCGACCATATTGGCTACATAAAAATAGGCGTTAACCGTCGTTGATAGCATAATCGTTACCAGCACTGGCAACACCAGATTGGGGGTGAGTAAAGCTAAATTGAGGGCATGATGCGATAGAGCAGTCCGCCCAAGTCCGCGTAACAAGCCCCATTGAGGCCGATAGGAACGAAAATTTATTCCTTTGTAAGCGGCAAAACCGAATAAAAAAAGCAGCGAAAGGAGATTGCCCACTAACCAGGTCGTGTAAATGGTTAAGCCTAATTTTTCAGAAAACCAGTAGCTAACTATCAGTAAGGCCACCAACTTAACCACCGCGAATAAACCATTTCTCCACAACTGGACATCACCCCGCAGCAGACCGATTAAAGCCTGGTCTAGCACCAGCGTGAGGGCGGTGATACTTACTCCCAGGGCAAATATCAGACTGCTACCCAAGTTGCCAAATAGTGGTTGCAAGCTGGCTGCCAGTCCAGACCCGGCGAAAGCGAATATTAAGCCCATTATCAGCCCGGTGCTTCCGGCGACCAGCAGCGCGGTTATAACAAAGGCGATTTGTTTGCCGGGCTGGCGCGGAAGTTCACCGATTAAGACCGTACCCAGCCCAACCATACTAAAAGTACCCAACAAACTCATGGTAGAAATAGCCGCCGAGGCCAACCCAACAGCTTCGGGCGAGAACTGCCGGGCGGCCACCCACCAGTAAATAAAACCCAGCCCTGAAGTCAGGACGGTAGTTCCTACTAGCGAAAAAGTATTACTGATTAAATCCCAATTAAGTCTGCCGTTATCCAGCAGTTGCTTTACTTGCACTTCTGAAAGTCTCCTGATTAGTGGTTGAATTGAATAATGTGGTCTAGCGTAAAGCCTCCTGGAAGACCGAATTTTTCGGAGCCAGAAAAACCTGACGATAGACTTTATCAGGTGCATCCAGGCGGTAAAGCCTGACATTTACCGAGGCGTTCCCGGTTTGAGTGGCGAGAAGGGGCAGGTTGGTTTCCCATTCCTGACCCGCCGCAAGCTCTAGGGAAGGCCATTCTTTTATCAGCGAAGTGCCAGCATTTACTTGAAGCCGATATTTCACGGCTACCGCTTCTTGGTTAGAAATACCCAGTCTCAGAGAGTTCTGGCCCGTTTGCGCTGACGGGATAGCCCAGAGTTGGGTAAAATTGTCGCTAACTGCTGCCGCACCATTGCGGGCCACCAGCAGAGCTACCACTGCTATTAATCCGGCGATACCCAACAGCACTGGCTGAAACCATTTCACCTTGAAACCCGCTTGGGGTGCAGTGCTACCCGGCAAGTTCAAGCGGCGCACCAGGGCTATTCCAGCAGTTCCCAGGGTTATCGCGCCCAACCAGACCGCCCAGCTTCCCGCTTGCAAACCCCAGGGGGTCACGTTGAGCAGCAAACCACTGACTATAGTAACTAGCAGACTTAAACCAACCGAGAAAAGAAGTTTTTCTGCTTTTCCCAGCTTTGCTTCAAAAAGAACCAGCGTTAAGGTATAGCCCGGTAGAAAAAGAACTAGTGGTAAGCCAAAACTAATCAAAATCAGCACGTTTTTAACTCCGGCCAAAGCCAGGACTACCGCTACTATTGTCAGCACCGCTACCAGGGCGAGGTCATAAAATTTACGATACACCTGAAGTTGCTCCTACGTCATAAATTGCGATATTGCCGCTATCAAATATTTTCTTAACTCCTGGCAGCTTCTTGAACTTGGCTAGGTCAGCCGGGTCAATCGGCGTTTTGTGGTTGTTAGTGTTTGGCTCACCCGACTCAAAGTAAATTCCTACCATTGGCACACCCGTAGTTAAACGCTGGTCTACCAGCACATAGCGGATTTTGCCCTGCTTGAGAACGTCCAGTTGCAGTGGCCCTATTGTCGGACTGAGGAATAAGGGGCCGACATTAACTTTGTCACCGACATTCATTACCCCGTGTTGTTCGCCATAGGAAATAAGCAAAAGGTTATTATCCCGGTCTGAAGCGGTACGGTTATTTGGCCCCAACTTAGCCAGAGCCCATTTCGCGGCAGTGATGCTCTCGGCCTGCATAGAGCGGCTGTCCCCTTCTACCAGATAGGGGCCGGGTAAACGGCTGTAGGGAGTAGTGCCCACCAGGGTTGCACCCAGGAAAATCACACAAATTACCAGCAGAGAAAGAGCTGGCTGAAGCCAACGTGTCGGTAAACGCCGCCCTAAACCAGCAATACCATAAGCCAGGACGTAGGCCAGGGGTATAAAGATAAATTCCGAGGTGCGGTTTGAAATCTCCCACCCGGCGACGGTAAAACGGAGGGCTAAAGTAACTGGATAGGCCAGAGCCCCCACCGCCAGAGTTACCGCCAGAATATCCCGGCGTTGGTTTTTCCAGACCCCCCATAATCCAAAAGGTAACAATAAAACAATCAGGCCAATCGCCCCAAATCCGGTCAACTGTTCCCAGAGAGGAGCCGCCTGACCAGCCGAATCCTGGAAAAGTTTGCGCCCGCCCTCTTCACCCTGTATCAGATGAATTATTTCTACAACTGCCCCCTGCAAAACCGGGGCTAAATAACCTACCGTAAAACTTGCGACATAGACCAGCCAGGCACTACTTGCCACAAAAATTAGCAGGAAAGTTGTACCGGGCCAGGTCAATTCCTCACGAAAATTTATTAATTCGCCTTTAGCTTGGGCGGCCTGGTATTTTTTCTTTGAAAGCGTCTGACCGATGCCTTTGAAAGCTCGTCCAAATTTGGTTGAATTGAGCCTCCAGAAAGCTACCCCAATCCATAGACCCAGAAAACCTACCATTGCGAATGCGGTAAGGTGGTGAGTGACTACCAACCCAACCAGACCAAATACAATTAGCAGATTTAAGCCCAGACGATTTTGACTTTGACTGTTGGTTCGGCGGGCCTCAGCAAATAAAACCAGCGCAGCCAACGGCAGAGCCAGGGACTCATAGGCAAACTGGGAACTGAAATAAAGAAAATTAGGGTTTGCCATGTAGAGTAGGCAGCCAATCCCGGCAATCCGGGGGGAATGACTGATTTCGCTGTATAGCAGAAAGATTGCAATTATCAAAACCAGCCGGGCGGCAGCCAGCACTATAATACCCGACTCGAAAATTGGCAGACCACTAAGATTTCCCAGGGCATTTGTGATAATTTGCAGTCCGGGATAAAGTGGGCTAACCGGAATAACCGGATTTAGCGAAAACAAATGCTGAGTCTTTAAAATATCGTTGGCGGTGCGCCAGTGGATAAACTCATCATGAAAGGTAAAAGCTATCGGGCCATTAAGAACTTTAACGGCATATAGGCCCAGACCCAGCAAGACCACCAGTCCCAGCCGTTCACGGGTGGAAGCAGTTTTGGAGAACAGCCGGAAGGCGATTGAGCCGTACATTAATAGAAGCCCCGACCAAAAAGGCCAACTCGCCCAATCCACATTCGACCGACCCAGATTGAAGCTAAAAGAAACAGCCAGCAAGCTTATAGCCGTAATCAAACTCAGGGCGGGCAACCAGCCCCAACCTGAAATAGCTTCCTTGCTGTGGCTTTTTTCTTCCTCAACCTCTAGCGAAGCAGGGGTGTCAGTTATTTGAGATTTAAGCGTTATAGGAAAGGACATAGCTACCCTTATCACTTACTTGATTATATAAATTTAGTAAATCTGCCGCACAACGTTCCCAGGTCGGTAGTTCAAACCCAATCGCAATCAGGGGATGCTCTAGCTGGGAAATAAGGGCGCGACTTATCGCCCCTACCGAACTATTTAATGGGATTGAGCGAACCCAGCCCTTTCTGGCTATTTCACCCAGCCCGGAGGTATCCGTAACCAGCACCGGGCGTTTCATTGCCAGGGCTTCCATGACCGCCAACGGATGAGCCTCGTAATCGCTGAGTAAGACTACCAGCGAGGCTTTAGCAAGTATTTCAGCCATCCCTTGACGATCAGTGGCGGGGATAGCCCCAATTTCCACCATTGTTTCTATACCTAAAGTTTTGGTCAGTTGGCGTAATTCCGACTCGTAAGGCCCCGACCCTACAATGTGTAGACGGGCATTCGGGTATTTTCGCGCCACGTCAGGAAAAGCCTGGATAACCCGGTGATGGCCTTTATAGCGTTCCAAGCGGCCTACCGAGACAATCAATTCTGGCCCGGTTATGGCATTCGATTCCTCTGACAACTCAGGCAGGGAAGCCCCGTTGGGAATAATAACAAATCGAGTGGCTGGTAACTTTAATTTCTCCTGGAAAAACTCTGCCTCAAACTCTGAAACGGCGACCAGTTTGGCTGCTCCCGCCAGCAACGGACGGAGCACCTGACGCTGTACCCCTCGGATGGCGTTTCGCAAGCGTGAGGAGTGACCGCCACTATGAAAAGTAACCAGGTAGGGAATCTTCGCCAACCGGGCCGCCAACATCGCCACAGGTGCAAACAAGGTGTGATATCCCTGGCAATGCACGACATCCCAGTGACCCTCTTTGATAATTTTGAAAACAGCCAGACTGACCCCAAAGTCCCGGTAGGCAGGCCACGCCTGCACTCGCAAGACCTTGATGCCGTCCAGAATTTCTTCGGCGGGTAAGTTGCCAGCAGGATTGGTGGTGAGTACCGTTACGTCTACTCCCTGCTGGACTAACCGCCGGGCCGCTTCATAAACGTGGGTTTCCAGGCCACCCATAAAAGGCGAGAAGCGCACCACTACCATCAAAATTCGCAGCCGCGCAGCCGAATTGGAAGTGATAGGGGTAATTTCGATTTGAGTTTTCATGCTGCCACTTTCTCAGGACGATTATCAAATGCCTGGATTTGATTAAACAGATTATCGTAAAGACCGACTGTTCTATCCCAGGATTGCGGGTCCGTATAACGTTGCCCTTGCACTTTGGCGACCTCAAGTATAGCCTGGGTTAAAGCTACCGAATCCTGGGGAGGAACCAAAAATGCTCCTTCGTACCCGCTACTGGCTTCCACCAGTCCCCCAACGTTGGTAACGATAAGCGGCAAGCCGTGACTCATCGCCACATGGAGGGGCCCACTGGCTGAGGAACGATGATAAGGCAGGACTACGACATCAGCCCCGGCAAAATAGGTTGCGACTTCTTCGTCTGGAACATAGCGGTTGATGAAAGTAATCCGGTCGTGGTAACGGCTTTTCTCAATTAACTCCGTTGGTAGCGTCCAGCCTTCCCATGTTTCACCTACAATCGTAAGCCAGTAGCGGTTAATCTGGTCTTCAGGCAGGGCATCAAAAGCCCGAATAAGGTCTTCTAACCCTTTGTAAGGCCGGATTACTCCAAAGAATAGAAGGTTACAGCAATCCTGGGGAGCTTGCCGGGTACTTGTTTGGGTTTCAGGCATCTGGTAATGGTCGTAGGGGCCGTGTGGTATCAATTCCACTGGACACCCGTGCAAATTATAATTCTTTTCTAATATTGGTCGATCAAATTCGGAATGAATTACAAAACCCGAAGCAAGCCGTGTCAGCCAATTAGCTACCAGGCCGACATACAACCTGGCTAATCGAAGTTTAGCTTCGCCTGGATCTTGTACTTCGTGAAATTCAATAATAATCTTCGCGCCTGAAAGCCGCGCCGCCATTGCCAGCACTAGGTAGGAGTGCAACACTGCACCTGTCCACCATTGAAATATTACGATTTCCGGGCTTTGCTTTTTAAGGAAAAACAGCCCCCGGAAAAGGCTGGGTAGCCAGTACCAATCAATCCCATCAAAAACCCGAACGTTAGGGTTATACTCCAGCCGAGTTAAACGCTCTCCCTGACGGACACGTTCCCGACCTGGATATAAGCGCGTTGGCAGCAACTGGCGCATTAAAATCGCCGAAATCTGTTGCCTATTAGACAAGGCATTTGTAAGGCGACAAGTGTAGTAGCTGATACCACTCAAAAAACGAGTGCCCGCCCCAACTACACTTATCCGCCTCACCACAGGTTTCTGAGCCGGGTTAGTTTGAGGTGAACTAGCGTACATCCGCCGAAACCTCGCTAAAGGAAGCGGTTTTAGTCAAACTTCCGACAGTGGAAGCAGCCTCATTTAGCTGGAGGGCGTAATTCCGCTTGGCCTGGGGACCGAAATGATGGCTACGCCCTTCTTTGACAATCGTTTTCAGTACGCGCCAACCGTCCGGGAAGGTTCGTAAGCGGCCCACACCGTAAACTCTTTTGAACTCGTAGCTCGGCACTTCGGCCACTTTGAGGCCAGTCCTTAAAGCTCGAACATTCATCATAGTCTCGATTTCAAAACCGTCACCATCCAACTCAAGCTGGGGTAGAACCGAGGCCCAGAAAGCGTTGTAGCCATAGCATAAATCAGTATAGGTTCCGCCAAATAAGATCCGCACTCCCATTGTAAAGGCTAGATTGCCCATACGGCGATGCAGCGACATATCGGCAGTACCACCGCCCTGCAAAAAGCGGGAACCTTTGGCAAAGTCGGCCCCAGCCATTAACGAACCGACATAAGCCGGAATTTCGCGGGGGTCAGTCGAACCGTCAGCGTCAAGCATAACAATAATCTGACCAGTAGCGGCGGCAAAACCGGAGCGCAAGGCCGCACCCTTACCCTTGCCGATTTGCTGAACAATTCGGATTCCCGGTCTTAATTCCTGGGCTACTTCAACGGTACGGTCGGTAGAATGACCGTCTACCAGAATCACCTCGTGAACCCATTCTGGCACGAAGGGAAGTACATGCTCCAGATTATCGGCCTCGTTGAGGGCAGGTATCACCACACTTACGGTAGGTGTGGAAAAAGGCTCCCTGGCTGGGAATTCAAATGTTTCTTGTAACAAAGTAAATCTCCTTAGTCATATATAAATAACATTAGGTGGATAAGCATTTTAGGCAAAACAAAGTTAAGCCAAAGGCTCGAATTGTAATGAACTAAATTTGTAAAAAATTTAGTTCATTACACAATCTATATAGTCACGCTAAACCGACTCTGGATTTATAGACTAGAGGACTCAAAGATGATGTAATGCAAAGTTTAGCCAAATAGTATGTGTACCAGAAAGTAAATAAAATATGGCAATATCACCCATTGAAAGGCAGCTATTACAAATTTCATTTAAGGCTTTTATTAACTCTTCGTATAACCCTGTTAAATAAAGTAAAGAAGCATAAAGTGTACCACTAAATATTATCTTTGCTAAATATTGGTTCTGGCAAAAAAGTTAGCTCGATTTTGTCCATCTTTGGAGAAAAATGCCGAGACTCCTGAAGCTAGTACCCAAACTTGATTTGTTTGTTGATCATTGGTAAGACGAAAAAGTGCGAAGTTGATATTCAAAGAAAAAGGAGTGCTAACTTAGCCTATTGTTATCTTGCTTCCAGTCCAGCAGGTTACGTTACTGCCTGTACTTTATATACGCCTAAGTAGCCTTTTTAGCCAACTTATTAGAACAATTCATTAAAAGTTATTAATGGGTGATCTAAATCCTTTCGAGCCCAGCATAACTTGGTCGCTTTCCAAGTTATGACAATGGTTGTTGTCAAAACCTGGGGAAGTGTGCTAGAATTAGGCAGGTTAAAACTTTAGTAAAAAACTCATCCCTATCAAAGAAAGTATAGAAATGGGAATAGTACAAACTGAATTAATCGAAAATAATATA